>Ga0209737_10000261_pt1 | contig 47005 bp, 34 predicted proteins | sample TergutCu122P3_FD_187284 | JGI IMG/M metagenome (GOLD analysis project Ga0209737, IMG submission 187284) | Cubitermes ugandensis P3 segment gut microbial communities from Kakamega Forest, Kenya - Cu122 P3 (SPAdes) (version 2) | ecosystem: Host-associated > Arthropoda: Insects > Digestive system...
TGCATCTGTTTGTTCTATCAGTTCGTTAAAATGATTGTAGCTGGAAACAATTTCCCCTGCATTGGGTTCGGTAATGGAGCGGCGGTTGCCCCACAAGTCAGACAGGATGGTAGTGGTAGCCCCATTGGTTGTTATCATGGTTTGATGCATGATAGCATCATCACTTCCGGTAACTGCATAAGTATAGTTAATGACGCCTCCCGCATCCTCAGCCTGGATAATCCTTCCCAAGGCATCGTAGGTTTTGGATGAAGATACCTGTCGCAGGTTATCGGTAACGGTTACTTTCTTTCCTTGGTAGCTGTAGGATAAACTTGTATGGGGCGTCTCTTCTTCAAGTATCCTTCCCAAATCATCATACTCATATTCATGCCAAATCCTGGGGTCGATAAAAGCTCCGAAGGGATGCGAAGTCCTTTCCACCTGCCCCCTGGCATTGTAGCTAGTTTCAAAATAGCTATTGTCTTCCCGGCGGCATATTTCCCTGCCCAGGATATCATAATATATCCTTAAGGGAGCCTTCCCGGTTGTGGTGGTATAGCTGGTATAGCGAGCATTGGGCAAAAAGGAAGAAGAATACCAGTCTACAGCAATATCTGTTTGGGTATCATCGGGATAGTTAACACGTTTAAGTCTTCCAAAGTTATCGTAAGTATAAGTAGTGGTTAATCCGTTTGCATTAGTTTCCGATAGCTTGTTTCCTGTTTTGGCATCATAGTTCATTGTAGCTTCGTGAAGCAAATGGTTTCTTATTTTGATAACAAAACGGTTAGTAGTGTTATCATATTCGTAGTATTCTTTTCGAGATGTAGAACCTGCTGCTGAAATGGTTTTTTCTCGGTACAAACCGGTTGTGGTATAATTACCATAATCTGTTTTGATAGATCCGTCAATATTTCCTTGCCGCTTCCAATTCAAGCGCCCTGTTCCGGAATAATTGTATGTAAGCGTGTCGGCAATTATTAAGCCGCTACTTCCAAATTGTTGTGTAATAAGAATCTGTGTTGGAACTGTTTTTTTCTGATACCCACTTAGTGTTATTGTGTTGTAAGTATAGGTATTTGTTTCCGAATGCATCCAGTTACTTATATTACGACCATTATACGTTTGTGTATTGCTGGTATGAATGCGACCTGCCGGATTTAAAGTCGTCCTCATTTCGGTTTTCATGTCGGAAAGCCAATCTTCGGATTTTACTAAATTATTATGTAAAATAAACCGTGAGTTAGATAAGGTAACAATATTATATCCATAAGAAACTTGATTAAATGTAAATGGAAATACGTTTTTTGTATGAAATTTATTTTGAGGTAAAAGAATTTCGCGATCAGGAGCTGGATATGAAATTATATAAGGAATTGAGTATAGAGAATCAATACTCGTAATATTATCTTCTGTTTTTATCGTAATAAATCGCATAAATCCTAAAAAAGTTTTTCTTTTAGAACCATATATAGGATTCCAATATCTAAACTGTAACCTATTTATACCATTTCCAACTCCGTTAGAAATTTGAATTTCAATGGCTAACTGCACAAAAGCCTTTTTATCTCTACCTAAAGAAGATGATATAAATGAAAGATATCTAGGTGTATAAGTAATTGTGGTTTTCTTCCCTAAGCCGTCAATAATTTCTTTTACATATTCATACTGTTCATTTTTATTGAAATGGACTATTTTTGGATTGGTATCAGAATTAGATTTTCTAAGTAGTAAATCATTTTTCCCGTCACCGTTAAAATCGCCTAAATGCCATAAATTACCTGAGATTATGTTTCCTAAATTTCTGTAATCGCCATTAACAATTTTTTGCGCAGTAGTAAACTGATACTTCCCATTTGCATATCCTTTTGAATAATAAATATAAAGTGTCGTTTGTTGCGTTTCACTATTATAAAGCGCTTGAACTATATCATCCTTACCATCTCCATTAATATCTGCAATAAAAAGATTATATTTTGGCATTATTCTAGTCATGGTTCCATCATTTATAGGATCCTCCCATTCGTTTGAATATATTGTAATGACATTACTTGAAGATTTATAGGTTCCATTACCGGTGCCAAATCTTGCTAAGCCGTTGCATCCAAACCAACCAATCGTCCACGGAAATCCATTTGGCAATATAATGGTTGTATACGAAACAAGAGGGAAAGTGAATTCAATCATATCAGTTATTCCATCCCCATTAAAATCCCCAAAAATAGTTTTGCTTGATTTTGTTGGAAAACTTTTTATAGAGACCTTTATAAATTGCCCGTGAACAGGAGAATACTCATAAATATCTGTATTATTCCCTTTAGTAACTTGAATATTTGCTTTCCCATTTCCGTTAAAATCAATTAATTGAATATTATCAACGTCTTCTAACTGTATAACTGGGCTTGTAAAACCATTATTTGAAAAACTTAATGTATATATAATTTTTTTTCCTTCAACCATTCGTGATTCATACATAATATTTACCTTTCCATCACCTGTAAAGTCGCCAAAATGAGCTTGAAAAAAATATATTACTTCTCCTAGGGCTTGTTTTTTCCATTCATGATTTTCATAACTATATACATTTATTGAATAAGTAGTATTCGTCATTTTTCTATCTTCTGCTAAAATCAATGCATCTTTTCCATTTCCGTAAAAATCATGACTATAGGCGTAAGATTGCAAACTGGTTCCACTCCCTGGTATCCCTGTTGAATAGAAAGTATTATTATTCGGATTTTTAAAATATAGTTGAAAACTTTTATTTGTACCAGATCCTTGGTTGTAAACTACATAATCAGTGTGTCCATCGCCATTGAAATCCCCGGTTACAATGCTTCCTGTTGAAAAATTTGACAATGTTAAGTCTTCAATATTGTTATTTTGTATTCCCCATATTATTTTTGTTTCATTCAAACGTTCTGCATCTCCTTCACCGTAGAACATTATCTCTTTCAGATGTGCGGTGCGTTCTCCGGAATCATTTAAGTTATAATTGAACTGATATTTGCGCACAACAGCATTATTATAACTTACTATAATGGAATTTAGCAATTTCGTTTGTGGTACACCAAATTCACCTAAACTGCCTATATAATATGTATTCTGTCCCAAAGTTTCCGGTATTGTACTATAGTTAAATTTCACTTTGGCATAAGGTTGTATTCCCGTGTTGCCAGTATAGTGAATTTCGTCAATCCAAATCTCTCCATTAGATTGTCCATAATGAAAAGTCATGTAATTGCCGTTCGCATCTGTTATTTTATTTATATACCAACTTACTACATACCAACTTAATTCATTAACTTTTCTCATTGTTTGTTTAGAATCGTCAGAGTTTCCATATTCAATAATACTCCCATCATCGGTATAAGCTGTAAAATACCAAGGATGACCTGCAACGAGAACACGATGCGAAGTAATTCGCGTAAAGTTTTCTACCTCTGTAGCGTACTCTCCGTCTGCCGCCCCATAAGCTCCACCGTTTGTTCTAATCAACCGATCACCGTCTAATGCAAATCGATCGTTATTAGTAATCTGTATTGATGTTATATTATCATCATAATAGAGAGATTGTCCGCATCTTGAAATTGCAGATAAGCCTGCCAAATTCCACTTCATACCCAATAGTCCCATGCCACTCATACTGTTGTAGACAATAGAAAGATTGGGCTGCATACCCTGCGTACCCGGCACCACTTCTATGGGAATGGTGTAAGTAGCTGCACCCATGGGTGACACATCAATAGCACCCGGAATGGCGCCTACAGGATTTGAAGTTTGTGCCCGCAACATATAAACACTTGCAAATGTGATAGGCAAAAATAGAATTATTTGGGCACAGCGAAGTAAATTATTTTGTAGTATTCTTTTCATACGCGTTATTGTTTAATAATTTTTAAATCTTCTGTTCTATTATTCATGCGTACTTTTAAAATATACGCACCTTTGGATAGCCCCGCCAAGGAGATGGAAGTTACAGGCGAGTGCACCGGCTGCTCCTGCAGTAATTGACCGCTCAGGGAGAAGAGTTTAAATGTGCCCGTTTGCAAGTCTTCCCAATTGGAAATCTCTAGGGTGATTCGTTCGGTAGCAGGGTTAGGGTAGATTTTCATTGCCATCCGGGCTATCTTATCTACAAAGTATTCCGGCTCTTCTTCCGGGAAGTTTTCGGCAATAGCCATCTGTTGCACAGGAGGCGCAGATTGCAAGTTGATCACTTTACGGGATATGCGGTTTCCCGCAGCGTCGTAATCATATTCAACAATTAAGCCGTTTTGCGCTAGGCAAAATAAGGGAATGGCAAAGCATAGTAAAAGAATAATTTTTTGTTTCATAAGGATAATTTTTGTTGATAATTTTATTTTTAAAGTTATACTTGATATTAGAGTATGTTTCAAATAAAAAGCGGATTTACGTTATCCGCTTCTGAGGTTGTGAGAATTTACCTAACTTACCGAATAAGCAAACCCGCATTACACGAGTTTAGCTGGTAAGTTTTCTTGAAATTTCTCACATTTCAGAAGCTAGAATATAACTAGACGCTATTTTATTTTTGGTTTTCCCGATATGGTTCGGGGTTGTTTTTTTAAATCATCACAATAAATTTTCGTTAATAATTCGGGGCGAAAACAGAAAAATATTTTTAAAAAGGCATTTTTCTAATGCAACTTCTAGTCTGCTATAGTTTTATCATACTTCATCAAAACTTTCATTTTTTCGAACTTTTTCATCTCCGTAATATTCTAAATATTAAATAACTGTTTTGAGTGATCTAGTTTAAAAATCCAATCCCAGAGAAAACATTAACATTCCATTTTTTCTGTAAATTTTCATATTTTCCAATCCCCATGCGTAATCCAAGCGAAAGAAATAACCGAATAAAGAAGCACGCAATCCCATTCCAAAACCTTGTACCCAAGGATCTACTTGACGGTTTACTTTTACTATAATATTTCCACTATGCACCCAACGAGTATATAGAGTGTTCTCCGGAGAATAAGGTGTCATTCCCGTCCAAGCGGTTCCCACTTCACCGAAAACTAAGAATTGTAATGAATTTAATATTCTATTCGAGAGTTGTCTACCGGCAATTAGTTGCACAAAAGGCACACGCAATTCGGAACTCAGTAATAAAAAAGAAGTACCGTTCCGTACATTTTGTTGAAAGCCACGCATGTTGGTAGCTAATGTTTGATAGGCATAATTTTTGGTTAAATCCGTTCGGTTATCACGATCAAATTGTGCCCAAATCCAGTTGTCTACACCGCCCATATAGTAAACAAGTCGTGCGGTTCCAAAATTAGTGCTTCCTGCCAAGCGGGTAGCCCAAGTCATATTCCTGTACACTTTCACCGATTTTCGGACGTCAAATCCAAGTACAAGCAAATTCACTTCTCCATATCTCAATTTTTCATCAAATATTGCCAAACAGTGGTTGTATTCTGCCCAAACTTTAACTTTTGAACCACGCCACAAATTGGTAAACAGCTCTTTACTGGAATCGAAAATATAAGAAACTTTAAAGCCGCCCCAAAATCTGTTTTCATTAGGCATGCGTAAGGTCATATCACTCTCGGCGCCAATAATAAATTTCTCATACCTGCCTGTAAAGGTAAAGTGCATGCTGCTAAAGCGGTTAAATGGGTATTTCATAATGTAAAACACACTGTTTGAACGTTGTTTTATAATCCCCCACCCTACTCCTCGTCTAATTGCCTGGTGATACAGAACTACCTGATGGTCTAACCGGCGTTTCAGGTTTTCATAACTCAGCATAACTTCACTACCCGACAAATCAAGGGATGTACGAAATCCACCCGTAATTCTATAGTCTTCAAATAAATCATTAATACCCACCATCACAAAAGCATTCATTCCCGTATTTAGATAAATGGGAGAAACCCCTCCGGTAAATTGTTGATACGTAGTATTTAAAAAGCTAAAATCAGCTTGCGTTACCATTCTATTTACAGCAAATTGCACATTATAATTACGCGCCATCGGTTGCCTGTACTCAATACCATCGGTAAGTGCATTTGGTTGCCAGCCCATTACATTACTTTTAGGCATTACGGAATCTACTGTAACCGTAGTAACCCTTGGAATTAAATCGCTTTTATGCATTTGGCGTAATCCCCTTCTTTTACCATCTTTTGTCAACTGCAATGGTGGCATTTCTGCCTGAATACTATCTCTTTGCGCTTTCACTGTAAGTGTTTTTTGCATCATAGCAGATGGAAGAAGCGGTGGAAGCGGTTGTTTTTCTTCAAAAGGAAATTGATACAATTGCGTCGTTTCCCTATGAAATAAAACTTCTCCCAACATATTATGCTCCGGCCGGTAGTCTTGTTCAAAAATAGAGTATACATAATCAGTTAAGGGCGCCGTTCTGGCAAAATGAGCATAATGCACTATGGTATCAATCTTGGTAATAGTACTGTCAAATTGGGCTACATAGCGGTTAGTAATGCCATTTTCATCGCTCAAATACAGTACTTCTCCATTTTCCATTACACGTGGGTTTTTCTCATTCGCATTTGGCGTATTCGTTACACGAAGCAATTGTGTATCATCTCTTTTCGGATTAAACACAAATAAATCATAAAAGTTAAGTGATTCTTTATCAAAGAACTTTTTACGGGTAAGTACATCTTCAGGACGATTTGATGAAAAAATAATGGATTTTCCATCATTCATTAAACGCGGATTCAAATCATCATAAATATCGTTAGTAATTTTTTCTAATCCACGTGCTTGAAGGTGGTAGAAATAAATATCCGTCTGCCCGCTTTTCACACCTGAAAGCAGCAATGTATTTCCTCCGGGCATATAGCTCCAATCTGTAATTTTATCCAGCTCAAGCAAGATACGTGGTTGACGTTTTTTTGTTTTCACTATCACCGGATGATAATAAGATTGCACGGTTTTAATGCCTTTGGTGCGTCCTTTGTCTTCTGTGGTAAAGCCCATAATTTCGCCATCAGGGTGCCATGCCAGTTTAGGGAATGTTAAATCGGGATTATCTTCTGTTCTAGCATTTTTGCGAAATACGGTTCTTGGTCTTTTGTCTTCGGGGGTTTTTATCCATACTCTTATTTGTCCGGCTTCATTGGTAACAAAAGCATAGCTTTCACCATCGGGTGAAAGGGTCAATTCACTGTAGTGACGTGTTCTTCTTGCTCTTCTCACTAACGGTTGCGTATCCGGTTTTTCGCGGTTTCTGTCTCTTGCAAACGTTACTACATAAAAACGATACCAATCTGTTAATAAATCTTGAAAGCGCACGCCGGTGGCGTGGGCAAATCCTCTTTCCACGCTTCGTGCCGAGCGGCAGGCGTGCAGAATAGTAGCAATAGAGTTTTCACCATATCTATCCACAATAAAACGCCAAAACGAGTGTCCTGCCAATGTGGCTTCCATCGGCGATAGATTATCTAATTTTCTAAAGCGACGGGATACGATACCATCTCTCACTCGCGAATCCAACTCGCTATTCCAACTTTCTGCCATATAGGAAGATAGTCCACTGTAAAACCAATTAGGCTCATTCATAGTTAGTTCCGAAGCCATATTGGCACGCACCGTTTGTCCCTGCACAATGCCGCGTGCATACACCGAAGCAATGCCACCGCGTATCATTTTATTTAAATTGGCATGACTACCGTCAAAATAAATATACACCTTAGAGCCATAAATATTTGTAATTCCTGCCTGATTGTAAAAATCATCATTATCATAGTTAAAATTCGACTCCTTAAAATCGGATTGTGTACGATACACTATGAATTGTAACTTTCTTCCTGAAGTAAAATTAAGTTCTTTTTCCATCTCCTTAATTATTTCCGGAACAACAGCATTCACATAATCAGCAATAGCGCGTGAATTAGGATAAAAATAAACATCAAATTGCGGATTTCGATAATACTGCCAATTAAAATTTTGATACTGCACACGGCTTTTTCCAAAAGTAAGATGTGAGCCATTATAAAATTGTCCGAAAACAGTGCTGAAAAATAGAAGGAACAAGCAAAAAAGCAGCAATTTCTTGCTCCATTTCTTGTTATATTGTTTCAAAAGCGTTAGAAGTTTTTTAAAAGAGATCTCTTGAATGTTCATACTCCGGCTAAGAATCACGCAAAGAAAGCTTTTTTTTTGAAATAAGTTGAGAGACTTTTTATAGTATATTTGCGGCCTTAATTTTATTGTTTATGAAACAAGCTATATTTTTTTTATCTTTTGCCTTTATTTTATTCGGATATACTTATTCTCAGATAGATACATCAAATCCTGTTATAAAATCCGATACAATTTCCATGCAAGACGCTTTTGAAGATATTGCTTCCTCTTTTAGCAGTATTGGCGAAGGGCAGTTTGATGACGAGAGCGGCGGCGCCAACTTTATTCCAAGTTTACTTTATGCTTCACAAGATGTTTATCTAGGCAATACCTCCTTCAATTTTAGTATTGCTTATTTTCGTAATCGCGGTTATGACAATCGATATCAAGATGTTAGCATTAACGGATTTATCATGAACAGCATGGTAACCGGTCGGGCTTCTTTTTCGCAATGGGGCGGTTTAAATCATGTGGTGCGGTGGCCCGAGCGAGTGGTTGATATGAATCCGGCTACCTTTACTTTTGGTAATGTAGGTGGTGCACTCAACTTCGACCTTCGCGCTTCCAGCTATCGCAAACAGTTGCGTGCTTCTTATTCACTGTCAAACAGAACATACAATAATAGAATTATACTCACGGCTGCATCCGGTACAATAAAAGGTTGGTCGGTGGTAGGCTCAGTATCAGCGCGTTTCGGAGATGCTTTGGCATATGTCCCCGGTACTTCTTATCTCGGATTTAGTGGATTTTTAGGTGTTGAAAAAAAGTTTAATCAGGAGCATTCTTTAAATTTAACAGCTTTTGTTTCTCCCACTCATCGTGGCATGCAAGCCGCTTCCGTACAAGAAGTCTACGACTTAGTTAACTCTCACTATTACAATCCGAACTGGGGTTGGTACGAAGGAAAAAAGCGTAATGCCCGTATGAGAACCGCCGTTGAACCGGCTATTTTTCTTACGCACTACTTCACTCCCGAAAACAATAAATACACCATAACTTCCACGTTAGCAACTTCTTTCGGAAGAAATAGTACCACAGGGCTAAACTGGCACGATGTGCCTGACCCGCGTCCCGACTATTATCGCTATCTTCCCAGCTATCATATTAACGGAGGAGACACTGCCAATATGTACTTTTCTTGGAGAAATGCGTGGCTTACAAACGAAAACATCCGTCAAATAGATTGGTACAATATGTATGATGTAAATCAAAGAGCAGCAGTTTTGGGAAACCGCGCCCAATATATGGTAGAAAACCGTGTGATTGACCACTTTGAGCTAGGAGGCGCTTCGTATTTAATTACGGATTTAAATAAAAACATTAGGCTCTCTGCCGGTGTGGATGTTCGTGGATTGCAACAACGTAATTATAAAACGATTAATGACTTACTTGGAGGAGCTTATTGGTTGGACATAGATAAGTTCTCCATTGGCGCTTTCCCCGATAAGCCTAATGTAGAATACAACGACTTAAATAATATAGATGTTGAACTATACGAAGGCGATGTGTTTGGCTATGATTATAATTTCTTAATTCATAGTCAAAAAGCATGGGCAATATTCAATTTTACCTATCCGAAAATTGATTTTCATATAGGCGGGCAGCTTGGTTCAACCCAAATGTGGCGCGAAGGGTTTATGAAAAACGGACGTTTTCCGGATAATTCGGAAGGTAAATCGGAAGTGAAAGCCTTTTTTGAAGGCGGCGCAAAAGCCGGAATTACTTACAAAGCAACAGGTCGTAATTATTTGGTATTAAACAGTCAATTTGTAAATTCCGCCCCCGGTATTCTCAATGCGTTTGTAGCGCCACGTATTAGAAACAGCTATATTAATGACTTGAAAACCGAAAAAATTGCAAGTGTTGATTTATCTTACATTATGAGATATCCTTTTATGAAGATGCGCGCCTCGTTGTTTTTTACACAATTTTACGATATGACAAAGGTGATCAGTTTTTTTCATGATGACCATGGAACAATGGTAAACGACGTAATATCAGGCATGAATCAACGACACATGGGCGCAGAATTGGGCACAGAAATAAGGTTATCTTCCATGTTTACGCTTATTTTAGCAGGCACATTCGGCGACTATCGTTATAGTAACAATCCTATGGTTTATACCAATGCCGAAAACGGAACGGAACTTTTCGATGGTTTCAATACTGATGCCGAACGAAAAGTATATTGGAAAAACTTTTTCGTTGCCGGTTCACCGCAAGTAGCAGGAACGTTAGGACTTAGATTCAATCACAATTTCTGGTGGGTAAATATCAATGCCAATTATTTCGACAGAATCTTTGGTCAAATAAACCCTGACAGAAGAACTTCTGCCGCACGTGGAACCTTAGATTTGAACAATCCCGACGATCTCGCTTTGTACCACAAAATTGCAGACCAAGAACGAATAAAAGGACAGTTTACCTTAGATCTTTCCGTAAGTAAAAGTTGGCGAATTAAACGTTATACCATAGGATTTAACGTTAGTGTGACCAATATTCTCAATAATAAAAACTTAATTACTTCAGCTTGGGAAGCCTATCGCTTTGACTACAGAACTTATGATGTAGAAAAATATCAAAACAAATATTATTACGCTTTTGGAACTACGTTTTTTGCGGGGGTTAACTTTACGTTCAATTAAAATTTAAAATTAGCAATTATGATAAAAAAGATCAATTTTCTAATAATCATACTCGGAATTTTGTTACCAGCATGCTTTAAACCGGAGGTAGCGCCGCCATTAGAGTTTAACGGAGAAGCAAATATGACTATTGCCGAACTTCATCTGTTGCGCACACTAAGTGCTAAGCCGGCAACTTTCATAGACACAGACATTATCATTACAGGCATTGTAACCTCTACCGATCAATTCGGCAGTTCTTATAGGGAACTCTTCTTTCAGGATGAAACCGGCGGAATAAGCATTCGCATTGCCAATACTTCGTATCATACAAGATATCGTATCGGGCAGCGCATTTTTGTGAGCGTCAAAGGGCTTTATTTAGGGAACTATACCAATAATGCCGGAACTGCTTTCGGGTTTTACCAATTAGGCCTATGGGGAAACGGAGGCATGATAAATCTACCCAATAATGTGGAGATCCGGCACATTTTCCGATCCGGTGTTCCGGGCGCTCCCCCTGCACCTAAAATCATTACAAAACAAAGTGATATTGAAGAAGGCGATTATCACACATTAGTTAAACTAGTTAATTGCTATTTTATAGAAGCAAACGGCGAAACAAAATATTATGAAGAACGATTGGTTTTGGGTGGTGCAGCCAACCAAATCATTCGATTTAATTTAGGAGCAGGCGAAGTTGCCGCCCGAATTAGTTCATACAATACATTTGCCAATGATATTTTGCCTTCAGGAGCATTGAACATAACAGGCTTGTTAACAAAATTCGGGAATACATCGCAACTTATTATTCGTAGTATTGATGATGTTGAAGTTCTTCCACCTGTAAAAATTTTGAGAAGTTTTGATATGACCACTGACCCGTTTTTACAAGGTTGGGAAAATAGGCAAATTGCAGGGACAGATACCTGGACTTATTACACTGCAAACAATCACGTGAGGGTTCAACCGCCTTCCGGAAATGAAACCGAATGTTGGTTTGTATCTCCAAAATTTAATTTTACAGGAGAAAAAGATATAGCGCTATCTTTCAATTACAGGCTTACCGCCGGAACGAGCGAGAACTTGCAATTACGCTACACCATTGACGGAACAAATTGGGAGCAGTTAGATTTTACGCCACAGACCGGCACTACAGAAACTACGATACGCTTAAATGATAATATTGCCACAAATCCAAACTTTCAAATTGCTTTTCAATATAAAACCACTACTATTTTCCCAATGTGCGCGATTATGAACATTACGTTTAAAGCGAATGTAGTGATGTAGGAAGTTAGCAAATTAAAAATATATGAATTAAAAATATAATGTTTATGAATAATCCACGACTTATATTAATATTGTTTTTGAGCATATTAATGCTTTTTGGATGCCAAGAGTGGGGAGAGCCTGAACTTAATGCAGATGAGTGGGTGCCGCCACATGGGACAGCAGATTCACAATTTTTGACAATTGGTCCAAACAATGTCAATAACAGATATCTCACAAGGCTACACACCAATGGCAATTCACCCAGTTTGATTGTACATCCTAATGATAGATTTACGCGCTATCTCAGAGCTGTTGTAGTAAGCTCTGACGAAGGAGGAAACTATTATAAATCAATGGTTATTCAAGACTCTACCGGCGGTGTAGAACTGCAATTGGATATGACCGGTTTACATACCGTTTATCCCGTAGGACAAAGAGTAGTGATCGTGCTAAACGGATTGGTAATTGGCGACTATAACAACCTCACACAAGTTGGTTGGATATATGAGGGCAATCAGGTAGGACGAATTAACTCTTTGTATTTCAATCAATATATTATCAGAGATGGGTTGCCGAATCTAAATAATCTTCCCAAAACATTAACAAACAATGACATTGATTTTTCATCACTAAAAGACATCAATAAGTTAGTACGTTTAGAAGGAGTTACTTTTGAAAATAACGCCATTGGAGAACCGTTTGCTTATAACAATTTTGCTACCGACTGGGTTGTGAATGTGCCATTGGCTAACGGAACAACACAGCCTGTAACGGTTCGTACATCAAACTTTGCCAGATTCAGAAGTATGATTATCGAAGAAAAGGAATACAATCTCACCGGAATATTAACCATATTTAGAAATTCATATCAACTAATGATCCGAACAAAAGATGACATTGAAGCATCCACTTCACCATCGTTAATTACTTTTGATTTTACTTCAAATCCGGTTGGAGAAGGAAGATGGAGCGTTCAATCTCTGTCGGGAGCAACACAATGGGGATTCAGAAACAATTCAATGATGCATTTCGGAAATACAGCAAGTGGACATAATACAGCCATGGATGATTGGTTTATTTCTCCTGAAATTACTTATGCCGATTTGGCAAACGGATATTTGCGTTTTGAACACCAATTATCTGTATTAAACGGCAATTATGACGCCTATCAAGTTTACTATACTACATCAAATGCAGCTACTTTTAATATTATCGACTGGAGCCCATTAGGAACACTTAGCGCCTTTCCTGCATCCTTTAGCTGGAGCAATCATTTGCCTATTTCAAACATTGGCGCTAATTCTTTCAGAATTGCGTTTCGATATTATGCTCCGGATCCTAATATTGAAACTTATGACTGGCGTATAAGGAAAGTGGAGATACGGAATAGATAGAAAAGAAAATAGAACGAGATTCCTCGTTGCACTCGGAATGAATAATTCCTTTCAAGTTTCGAAGGAGTGTCCGAAACGGGGTAGATTATAAAATACTTAATAATACATGGAAATCAAACTAAACACAATCGAAGAAGCCTTAGAAGATTTTAAAGCCGGTAAGTTTTTAATTGTGGTAGATGATGAAGATCGCGAAAATGAAGGCGATTTTATCATTGCAGCTGAAAAAGTAACACCCGAAAAAGTGAATTTTATGATGAGTTATGGACGTGGTGTTTTATGTACCCCCATTACCGTAGAACGATGCAAAGAGCTAGAACTTGAAATGCAAGTAGCAAGCAACACTTCTTTGCACGGAACGCCATTCACTGTTACGATTGATTTGCTTGGACACGGCTGCACTACAGGAGTGTCTATGCACGATCGCGCGGCAACAATTAAAGCTTTAGCCGATCCAAATATGAAGCCGGAGAATTTCGGACGTCCCGGACACATTAATCCATTGCGCGCACGCGATGGCGGGGTACTGGTTCGCTCTGGACATACGGAAGCTACCGTTGATTTGGCACGCCTCGCCGGACTATATCCTGCCGGTGCATTAATTGAAATCATTAATGATGATGGTACCATGGCACGCTTGCCTCAACTCATGAAGATGGCAAAACAATTTGATATTAAAATTGTCTCAATTCAAGATTTAATTGCTTATCGTGTAAAAACCGAAACGTTAATTCACAAAGAAACAGAAGTAACATTGCCTACAAAATGGGGAACGTTTAATTTAGTTGCTTATACACAATTAAATAATCAATTAACGCATTTGGCATTGAAAAAAGGAGAATGGGAGAAAGACGAAGAAATTATGGTACGCGTGCACTCTTCCTGTGTTACCGGTGATATTCTCGGTTCGTGTAAGTGCGATTGTGGAGACCAACTTCATGCTGCGATGCAAATGATTGAAAGTAAAGGAAAAGGATTAGTCTTATACATGGATCAGGAGGGACGAGGAATCGGCTTGGTGAACAAACTGAAAGCCTATCAATTGCAAGAACTTGGACGAGATACCGTAGAAGCAAACCTAGAACTCGGATTTCGTGCCGATGAACGTGATTATGGCGTGGGTGCACAAATACTTCGTGATTTAAAAGCCACTAAAATACAGCTCATTACCAATAACCCATCCAAACGAGTAGGATTAAGCGGGCATGGAATAGAGATCGTTTCAACTATTCCTATTATAATTGAGCCTAAATGTGAGAATTATAAATACTTAAAAACGAAGCAGGATAAAATGGGACATGATCTTCATTTGGATTGTTTGCGAACGAGCATATAAATAAAATAAGGCGCTCCTATTAAAGCAGTTATGCTACCCACCGGCAATTCGGCATTGGTTACAACGGTTCGTGCCAACGTATCAGCAATGAGCATGAAAATAGCGCCCAATAGCATGGAGAAAGCAAACAAGTGTTTTGTATTATTTCCCCAAATAATTCTTACAAGATGCGGAATAATTAGTCCAATGAATCCAATGACCCCGCAAATAGAGACAGTAGCTGCAATCAATATTGAAGAAAGAAACAATGTGATATAGGTAAGTTTTTGCGTATTCACTCCAAGTGATTGTGCCTGAATATCTCCCAATTGCATAATATTCAAATCTTTTGACAATAAAAAAGTAAAAAAAACGACAATGAGGAATATAGGAATAAAAAATGACAAGTCGTAATAAGAAACCGTTGCAAAGCTACCCATCGTCCAAAAAATTATTTTTTGCATCTCCTGATGGTTCAATACCATTAATAAAGTAAGTATGGAAGCCATGAGAAAATTAAGCGAAATACCTGCCAATAACATCACATAAGGGGATTTTATATTGGACAACCGCGTAATTCCCAACATTAGTAATAGTGTTAAAAAAGCAGTTACCAACGCAAACGAGGTTACCCCAAACAGATAAAAATCTAATCCCAAAATAAAGGCAAGCGCAGCGCCAATAGATGCACCCGACGAAATTCCCAAAATATAAGGGTCGCACACCGGATTACGAAAAATGGATTGAAAAATAGCGCCACAAAGGGTTAAAGACGCGCCCGCAAATACACTCATTGCAATGCGCGGAATCCGCAAGTGAACAATAACAAATTCCGTAGATTGCGCCGTACCGATAAAGGCGGCTAAAACCATAAGCACGAAAAGAAAAAGGAGCAATAAAATAAATTGTGATATTTTTATTACTCCTTTAGTCTGGTGTTCCATTATTTCTTAAATGCTAGAATATGTTTATTTTACATCTGCTTTCGATTTTTCAATTGAAATATTTTTCTCTTTTGATGCTTTTGACCTGTGCTTCTTTAATGAATTTATATTCTTTGAAGATTTCATACTATGAGACCAATCCCAAGATCCATCATATACCCAACGCAAAGTTATACCTGAAGGTTTTTTGGTAGTGAAAAGTTCGTCTGACTCAATATCTTCAATCCAGTATAAAATATTCCAACCTTTTTTAAATGAAGCATCCCATGTCTCTGAGTAGTAATCATAATCAATTTTTCCCTTTATGGTAAAATCTCTGTCAGCATAATAATATCCAGCTTCAACATACATTCCCATGCTTATGTTTATTCCCCATAGATAAAAATAACCTACTTCATTTTCTTCATTGTCAAATGCAAGTATTTCGGGACTTCCCATTTTGGCTTTAGGATCACTCACAAGTAAGTCTTCATTATCAATTTCAAATAAATATTTATCAGGTAAAATTTTTGGAAGTGTTAATACAAAGCCTCTATTTTTGTATTCGCTGGCGGCTATTACATCAGCACTCCATTCATCACTATTGTCGTAAACCATAAGAGCTTTTACGACTGTAATGTTTTCGTTACCACCTATTATATTTTGTGCAGTAATTACTGATATATCGGGAATAGACGGAAGAGGTTCCGGATCTTTTTTACAAGCAACAAATACCATTACTGTAACCACAGTAGCCATCATTAAATAAGCTGAATGTTTTTTCATAAATTTTAAATTAAAATGTGCGCAAAAGTAAAAAAAATATTTTTGCAAATTAAAAAACTTTATGTTTATTTGCAAATTAAATAACGTAGAAATCAAATTATATGAAAACATTTACCTTAGGCGGAATACATCCTGAAGATAATAAATTTGCAAACCTTCAATCTATTGAGGAGTTTCCTATTCCCAAAACGGCTACTGTTTTTATTCATCAAAACTTAGGAGCGCCGCCTGTGTGTCAAGTAAATAAAGGAGATCTCGTAAAAGTAGGTTCATTGTTAGCAAAGGCAGAGTCGTTTATTTGTGCAAACTTACATTCGCCGGTATCAGGAAAAGTAACCCACATAGAAGATATTGCCGATAACGCTTATTTCAAGAAAAAAGCAGTAGTCATTGAAGTAGAAGGCGATGAGTGGGAATCTACTATCGACCGTTCACCTGAAATTGTAAAAGAAATAAAATTAAACAAACAAGAAATTATTCAACGCATTAAAGATTGTGGCATTGTAGGGTTAGGTGGCGCTTGTTTTCCCACGCATGTAAAGTATATGCTTCCGGAAGGAAAGAGTGCTGAATATTTGTTAATTAATGCTGCTGAATGTGAGCCTTATCTCACTGTTGACCATAGAATAATATTAGAAAAAGCAGAGGAATGTTTGGTAGGAATTAATGCTTTAATAATTGCGTCGGGTGCTAAAAAAGCAAAAATCGGTATCGAAAATAATAAAAAAGATGCGATTAAACACTTGAAAGGAGTAGCTAAACAGTATCCTAATATCGAAGTAGTTCCATTAAAAGTAAAGTATCCTCAAGGTGCAGAGAAACAATTAATAAAAGCACTTATTAATCGCGAAGTTCCGGAAGGGAAACTGCCTATCGAAGTGGGTGCTATTGTAAGCAATATTGACACTTGCTTTGCCGTGTATGAAGCCGTGCAAAAAAATAAACCACTTATTGAGACATATTTAACAGTTACCGGTAAAAAAGTAACAAACTCGAAAAATTTTAAAGTTCGCATTGGAACACCTGTTATGGATATTTTACATGCTGTGGGGATTCCGGAAGATACCGGAAAAATAATTGCCGGCGGTCCCATGATGGGCAAAGCGATTTCTAATCCCAACTTCTTTGCTGTGAAAGCATTGTCCGGTTTGTTGCTTTTAGATGAAAAAGAGAGCAAACGCGGCGAAATAGAAGCTTGCATTCGTTGCGGAAAATGTTCGTATGCTTGCCCACAAGGATTGGAGCCCTACTTACTGCAGCCATTATCGTATCATAAGCGATTTGAAGAATGTGAAGTTAATGGCGTTTTAAACTGCTGCGAGTGTGGATCCTGCTCATTCACTTGTCCTGCAAATCGTCCATTATTAGACTATATTCGTGTGGCAAAAAGTACAGTAATGGCATCAAAACGTAAATAGAGATGAAAGATAACGACTTTATTACTATCGCTAAACAAGTGCTTCAATCGGAGGCTAATGCTATTTTGCGCTTGCAAGATTTTATTAATGAAGATTTTGTGAGAGCGTTGTACATGATTAAAGAGGCTCCAGGTCGTTTAATAGTTACCGGCATTGGAAAAAGCGCCATTATTGGGCAGAAAATTGTGGCAACCCTTAATTCCACAGGTACTCCGGCTATTTTTATGCATGCTGCAGAAGCCATTCACGGCGATTTGGGTATCATCCAGCCCGAAGACGTGATATTGTGTATTTCTCAAAGCGGAAACACGCCTGAAATATCTATGTTGATTCCATTTTTTAAGCGACAAGGCAATAAATTCATTGCTTTAGTGGGCAATCTCAACTCATTTTTAGCGAGAGAAGCTGACATAGTACTCCGTTGCTCGGTAGAGCGCGAAGCATGTCCCAACAATTTGGCGCCTACGTGTAGTTCAACCGCACAATTGGCAATGGGCGATGCATTGGCAAGCTGTTTAATAGAACTAAGAGGATTCACTCCTGAAGATTTTGCCAAGTATCATCCGGGAGGTATTCTCGGTAAACGCTTGTATATTAAAGTGCAAGATTTGTACAAGTTCAACGAAATTCCTATGGTTTCTCCCAATGCACCCATGCCGGAAGTAGTTTTAGAGATTTCCGGGAAGCGTTTAGGTGTTACCGCCGTTTTGGAAAGCGGAAAACTGATAGGTGCAATTACCGATGGAGACCTTAGAAGAATGCTTCAAAAAAATCCGGATTATACGCACTTGCTTGCCAAAGATGTGATGACCATGCATCCTAAAACAATTACTGAAGATATTTTAGCAGTAGAAGCCTTAGAAATCATGAAGTTGAAGAACATTACCAATCTTTTTGTAGTAGATAGTTTGGAGAGGTATCTTGGGGTATTACATATTCATGATATTGTTAAAGAAGGGATTGTGTAAAAAACATCACCCTATTTCCTCTTAAACAAATTCCCAATTGTCTTTCCTAAATCATCCAATCGCTCAATAGAATCTAACATTGAGGGGTTTTTTAAGTCCGTATTAGAACTGTCGGGAATACCGGTTTGCATCGGAAATACCAAAATAAAGTTGGTGGTTTGAAAATACTTATTTAAATAAATAGGAATTCTAAGCATATTTGAATGATAAGATGGCCGGTCTTTTCGGCTTAATATCAAAATTAGATTGTCGTCAATTTTAATATCTCTGGATAAAATCAAGAAGTCATCCCAATCGCCAAACTCTTTAAACTCGCATTCGATAGGATGTTTTTTATTAACATCTTCAATATATTTTAATGTTTGCTCGGTACTGTAGAAAACCAATTTAGCTCCGGAATTTCGTGCAATATTCCATACTTTTAACAGCCAAAATGGGAAACCGATCTCTTTTTCAGCGCGATCGGGAACAATTATTAAGTGGCGTTTTATAGTAGATAGCGGCTGGGAAGGTTTGTAAATTAACGTTGTCGTGTTACATTTTGTTAAAATTCCTTCAGTCAAATTTCCTACAAAATTCTTTGAAAATCCCTTCTTTTCTTCCAATCCTAAAATTAAATCGGTTATTTTATGCTCTTTTACAATATTAGTAATACCATTCACAATATTTAAATCGTAGCGCATCAGTTCATGCATATAAGTATCTGCGGCTGCGGCAATTATAGCAGCTCTATCCAATAATTTCTTCGCTTGTTTATCGGCGACTTGAAAATCGTCATTATCAATAACATTAAGGGCAAATAAACTCCTTTTATTGGATTTCGATTTTATGATAAGGGAAAGGTTTACCAATTCTTCTGTTATATCGGCACTATTAACAGCTACCAATATTTTCTCCTGAGTACCCTCATCCTCTTCACTCACACCGGCAGCTTCCTGTAAAGCAATATTTTGGGCGCCTCGTTGAGTTACCATAGAAGCAATAGTGCATGTTATCAAAATCACCAAAATAGAGCCATTTAATACGCTTTCATTCAACAATCTAACAGGCTCTACGATTTCGCCTATCAATGCGGCTGCGGCAATCTCAGGCTGATTTAAAATAATGTTATAGCCCACCAACACGGCAGCTAAGGTAGCTGCTGCTTGTGCGAGGCTGAGTCCAAATATTAAACGACGTTCGTCTGCTGAAAATCGAAATGTTTTTTGTGCAAACCAAGCGGCTAAAAATTTGGCGATTATCACCGCTACGGTCATAACAGCCGCCACTTTAATTGTTTCCCAATCTTGGAAAAACACTCTAAAATCTATCAACATTCCCACTCCAATTAAAAAGAAAGGAATAAACAAGGCGTTTCCTACAAAATTAATTCGATTCATTAAAGGAGAGGTGTGCGGAATGAGTCTATTTATAGCCAATCCTACCAAGAAAGCTCCGATAATTGCTTCTATTCCTGCTATTTCAGCTAAAAACGCCCCCAGGAACAACAATGCCAATACAAAAATATATTGGGAAATATTGTCTTCATAGTGTTTAAAAAACCAGCGGGCAATTATGGGAAACAGGAATATAATAATCAGCATGAATATAACAATAGAACTGGAAAGTTGTATCCAAAATTTGTTATCGACCACGCCTGTTGCCATTCCAGCAATAACTGCCAGTACCAAAAGCGCTAGAGTATCGGTAATCATTGTTCCACCCACTGCAACACTTACAGCTCTGTTTTTAGTAATCCCAAATTTACTCACTATCGGATAGGCAATCAGCGTGTGAGAGGCTAGCATACTGGCAAATAATATAGACGTTTCAAGTGTAAAGTGAAGCAGATAATACCCTGAAACGAATCCTAGCGCCATAGGAATAATAAAGGTATATAGTCCAAAAACGATACTTTTCCCACTATTCTTTTTAAATTGCACCATATCCATTTCCAATCCCGCCAAAAACATGATGTATAGTAAACCCACCGTTCCGAAAAGAATAATACTACTGTCTCGTTCCATTAAATTAAATCCGTTGGGACCAATGAGAATACCTGCAATAATAAGCCCGATAAGATGCGGGATTCTGATTCGATTTAATATAATCGGAGCAAAGAGAATGATAAATAATATCAATGAGAAAATCAAAACAGGATTTTCTAAAGGGAGCGTAAATTCAGCAGAAATATTTAATAATGTGAGCATTAGATATAGATTGAGTTTTGGCAAAAATATAGTTTTTTTTCGTTTATTAAATTATTCTGTTTTATCAGTATTATCTTTTTTCGCTTTTATTTTTATTTTCTTTTCACTTTCCCTCTCAATTTCCTTTTCTACGATTTCGGGTTCACACAATACAAATCTTTTATAATATGAAATCAGTAAAGTGGTCATTGGGAGCGCAATAATCAAACCAACTATCCCAAGCAAAACACCCCAAACAGATAAAGAGAGTAATATTACTGCGGGCTTTAACCCAGTAGTGCGTCCCATAATTGCGGGTACAAGAATCATATCTTGAATTATTTGCGCAATCACTAATACAATTACTGCCGGCAATAGAATAATGAAAAAATTCTCATTTGTACTTCCCGATTTAATGAGTGTGAGAAGTAATATTGGAAAAATTCCAATGGATTGGAGATACGGCACAAAGTTCAATAACCCCAAAATAAAACCTAATGTAATGCCTAATGGGAAGTCTATTATCTTAAAACCAACAGCTAATAATATGGCAAGAATAAAGGCTATTAATGCTTGGCTACGAAAATATTTATTCATGCCATTTTGTACATCGAATGCTAATTGGACAGCAAAAGAGCGGTATTTTTCAGGAACAAGCGTTGTCCATCCTTTTTCTAATGATTCATAATCGAGTAAGATAAAAAAGATGTACAATAATACAATGAAAACAATGAACAAGCTGATTAAAATATGGAAAGAACCAGAAACAAACCTCCAAATTTGAAACGATGTTTTTTCAATAAACTGCATAATGTTTTGAGCTGAAAAAAGATTTTGAATGTCGAGTAATACTAGCTTGTTTTTAATAAAATCAATCCATTCTGCCGGTACTATATTTCCAAAATGAGTAGTATTATTAATAAAATTAGATATTAATAACTGTACTTCCATATATTCGTATCTTACTAATGGAGTTAATGCCCACATAAAAAGAGTTACAGTTCCAAAAATACTAATTAATGCCAGCACAATTGCAATAATTCTAAATTTTACTCGCAACTTGTATTGGAAAAATCTAACCAGTGGAAAAATCATATAAGCAAAAAGCCAAGCTACTAAAAAAGGTAAAATAACCCCACTCAGTCTTTTTACTAACAATAACAATATTATTGTTACAGCAATGCCGATAAAGACTCTCATAGCTCTATCGAACGTAAATGGTTTATTAAAAATTGGATTCATATTTTTTAGATGTGTTTCTTTATCAATTTATTTTTTGCGTATTTATTTTTCTGCAATTACTAACATTTCAAAATCTTCTGTAGTTAATTTATGTGCTCTTGAGAAGGCGCCAAGTTTTGCCCCAAAAATATCTATTATTTTATATCCTAACGATTTTAACAACCATGTTATCTCACTCGGCACATAATATCTTTCGTTACACTCAAGTGTCAGTTTATTTCCGGAATCATCTTCAAGCTCTGTGATATTGTGATCACGAAAAGTCATTAAATCAAAGGTATTGTTTTTATATGTTGCATTTCCATCTTCAGTTACAGAGGCGCCAAACTCTTCTACTGAATGGTATAATGGAAATAATCCGTTCAGGGTAGTGAATATGAATTTTGCCTGAGGTTTAAGTGATTTGGTAACGCTTTTTAGTATTTCGTAGTTCATTTCATCGGTTTCCATTAATGGGAAACCGCCTTCGCAAAGCATAATAGCAACATCAAATTCGCTGTTAAAAGGCAAATTTCGCGCATCTTGGCATTGAAAATCAATGGATAAGTTACTTGCTTTTGCCTTCTCTCTTGCTCTTTTTAGTTGAGATTCCGATAAGTCAATGCCTGTTACATTATACCCGCGCTTCGACAGCTCTATGGCATGCCGGCCTGTTCCGCAGCCAACATCCAATATTTTTAAAGATTTGTTTGATCTCAGTTCTTTTTCTATAAAATCACACTCGCCAATTGTTCCTTGCGTAAAATTCTCACTGTCATATTTTTGTGCATAATTTTCAAATAACGATTCGTACCATTGCTTTTTCATCTGATAGTTTTTATTAATTTATCACTAATATTTCTCTTTGTGTTATGGTTAAAACGTATGTCCAATCAGTATCCTTAAGCCTAATATCACTAAAATTGCCCCGCCTATAAATTCCGCTTTCGATTTATATTTTGCACCAAACATATTTCCGATTTTTACTCCTGCAATTGACATACAAAGAGTTGTTATACAAATTATTATGGCTGCCTTAAAGATATTTACTTTAAAAAAAGCAAATGTTACTCCAATTGCCAAAGCATCAATACTTGTTGCTACTCCTAATAACAACATTTTTACAAGTTGAAACGGCTTTTCATTCACTTTTTGTTCTTTTTTTGAAAAACTATCCATTATCATTTTTCCGCCAATAAATCCAAGAAGTATAAAGGCAACCCAATGGTCTAAAGTTTGAATCTTGCTAGACAAATGTGTTCCTATAAAATATCCAATCAATGGCATAACTCCTTGAAAAAAGCCAAAACATACTCCGGGCAATAAATATTCTTTTATACTTGGTTTCTTTATTGATAAACCAAGTATGATTGAGACGGCAAATGCATCCATTGACAAGCCGAGAGCAATTAAAATGATTTCGAGTAATCCCATTTTTTATTGTGTATTAGTTCGTAATTCTATCAATCCTATCAAAAATACCTAATGCTGTGTCCATATCAAACATATACTCATCATTTGGATCGGCGGTGGTCACCATTATCAAGTTTTTACTTGGTTTTATAAACACGTATTGTCCGCCTTTACCTCCCATGAAAAACACTCTCCTATTGTCATCCACCCACCATTGGTAACCAAAAGATTTACCCCAAGATTTTGTTTTTTCTATTGAAACCTTCGTACTTGTCATTTCTTCGAGCCAAGCGGAATTGACGATTTGTTCTTCATTCCAATATCCTTTGTTAAGCACCAAATGTCCAATTTTTGCCATTTCGCGTGGCGTTGAAGATATTCCGAAGGCTCCCATGGTAATTCCATCCTTATAGGTTACCCAAGTATAATTTTTAAAATTTATCTTTTGAAATAATACTTCTTTAGCCCAATCTCTTGTTGTTTTACCTGTTCGGCGTTGCAAAATAGCTGAAATAATATGTGGGTCTCCATCATTATAATTAAAATGTTCACCCGGCGAATAAGGAGCAGGTAATCCCAAAATAAAATCAAGGCTATTAGAATGAATTTCACGTAACAATTGATTAGATTCACCGTTGAAACCACCATTCTCAAACGCAATGCCCGATTCCATTTGTAACAAATTTCGAATAGTAATGGCGCCTTTATTGGGGAAACGACTAATTTCCTCGAATAAATATTTTTGAATGTTGTCATTTATATCATCAATTATTCCCTGCTGAATGGCAATGCCGGTGAGTATACCCATTACTTGTTTGGTACACGACCACATAGGAACCATTTGGGTTATTTCTTTCGGATTTTTCGTATAGCTTTCTGCAACTAATTTATTATTGCGGAACACAAGCAAGCTACGAACCTGCCATAAATCCTTGCTTTCGTGGTAATATTTATAAATTTCCTTTAATTCCGCTTCATTAATATCTTCCTGCGATGGGGTTGATAATTCCCAACCATCATTTATATTTTTGGGAACAAATGTTTCAAACGGCAATTTCAAATTATCTTCTTTTAAACAGGAAGTCGCTATAACACAAAATGTGATAACGGTAAAAAGTTTTATCTTTAAAATGATATTTTCCATTGCAAATAATAATTTAAAATCTGAAGACGATTGTTGAAATAACAATCAACATATTCTAAACCCAGCGCAACCGAGTGTTTTTTAGAGACATTGGGCACATACTCTATGAAAGCATTTGTATGATTATATTTATCAAAACTGCCGATTTTCATGTTTTGGTGAGGTCTCACAAAAAAATCCGAAAATTTGAACGAATAAAAATAATGGCCAATGCTTTCCGTGCGGGAAATAAACCCGAGCAAGGAGTTTTGCACGAATAGACTAATCTTGCTTTGCTTCCATTGATATGTATATTCCAAACATGGCGCTATTCCGATTTCACTATACCAAAACAGATTAGACATGTGCTGCGATGAATACATTTGGTAGCTGTAATTTGCAGTAAAGTTCAATCCTATCCGAAGTGCATGCCCATCTTTTTGATAAACAGGAACAATTCCCGAAAAATCAACAGGCACAAAATTAATATTGCTGAGATTCATTTTTCTATTGAAGAGAAGACCAAATGCTATTTTAGGATTATAACGCAACTCCCATTTCTCAAAAAACCAATTGCGTTGATACTGAACACCTATTTGCGGTCCATTATACACCATACCTTGATTAAATTCGTCTTTTAATTGCACAAATCCGGCGTAAATGGAAACTTCATTTTTAGACTGAGACTGGGCAAAGCAACTTGTGTTAAAAAAAAGCAAGATACAAAAGATGAAGAGCGCTGATTTTAATATTTTTTGTTTCATTTTTTAATCTATCTATTCCATTGCAAAGGCAAAATATCCGCTTTTCGGTTGAGTTTTCCAAGGTCTACACCATTTTATTTGTCCACAACAATTTTCACTACCCTGTGAACGTATGTGAACAGTTTCAAAATCAGGATTATATTCAATTAACAAACGGGCTAATTGCTCATTAGGCATATCGCCTAAGAATTCATCTACTATTATATGGTTAAATCCGGTTCTATAAGAAAAGATAGCATTTTTATATTCACATAATTGTATTTTTTCTTCATCAATAAACCGGAAAAAGCTTTCATTCCAATTCGCAAAAAAAGTGTTTTCAAGTTTTTGAACTCTCTTTTTGTAATATGTTTCAGGTGAAATAAAATTAATGATATTTAACGGTTTGGGTTCTTCAGCAAGAAGTTTTTCTTTATAATACCAAAAATGATTTCGGTAAAAAAAGTCTTCAAATCCCAATTTCCGGTAATAATTTGCCAAGTATTGATCGGCAGCGTTCAAAAAAATACCCGTTATATTTTCGCAGCAAGCCTCGTTGTAAATAGTAGTTAGCAACTTTTCCATTATGCCTTGCCTTTGATACTGCGGATGGGTGGCGCACGCATATATGTAATATAAACTCCCCCATCCTTCGGGCATCTCTTCAAAATTTGAAGGGAAATTTAGGGAAGTGGGGAGTGCAAAAGCCATTGCTGCAATTTCGCCGTTTATTTCACAAACATAACAGATTTCAATACCAAAATGTGTCATGAAATGATTTACATAATCATCCGGATCACCAAATATTATTTGCCAAAGTGATTTTATTTTTGAAATATCTGAAATGGTTGCTTTCCTGTAAAGCACGGTATTAATTGTTTTTCTATTTTTACATAAATCACTCCTGTCCTTTTGGTATCCTTTAAAGATTTGAAAGGGATATCATTCCGTCATTTCGAACGCAGTAAGCAATTTTTATACTTTATTCAAAAAAATTAATGGCAGAATAATTTTTCGGCACGTTTGCACTAACTTTAGGAATATTGTTAAAGGTTACTTTTCTTATTTCTAATTTTAGTTTTATTGGGTACTCTTCATGTTCTAAGGTCAGTGTATTAAAAAATGAATCTTCGTCTCCTTCATAAGAAATTATTACATCTTCCACATCAACCGGAAAACCGTTGAAAATAGCTTGAATAGTGTAGAAGTCAATATCAGTGTCTATTAACTGCTGAAAAAAAACGTAATCTCCGTCGTAGTAATTTTTTTGTAGTTTATTAATAAACAGTATATTATCAGGAGTTAACAAAATTCTTCCGGCTTCAAATCCTGCAACATTTAATTGCATATATAAAAAACTGTCTATTACATTCACAAAATTTAATTGACCGTTAAAAGTTTGCCCGTCAAACTCAATCATTGCAGAAGCTCTATAATGAATTGAATTATAAGAAAATGTAGAATCAGATGTTTGTGAAAATGACAAGTTCGTAGCAAAAAAGCAAAGGAAAATACAAGTGATGTGCTTTAAATGTTTCATAATTACTTTCGTTTATGGTAAAACGACAATTTTTCATCGAAATTATAAAACTTCAAACACCCTGTATAACCATCCGTTAACGGGACCACGCAATTCCGGGTTTAATCTAATCGCTTCTTCTTCTAATGCCATTTTTCTAAAAAAACCATCCATCATCTGTTGCACGACGGGAACTAAAATATCTATAGAGGAATAGGTTCCTGTTATTTCAAAATAAGTTCTTTGTAGTTCATTCCATCTCGGAACTATATGTGAGGCATTAAATTGTTCTACAAGTATAGAGGATACGAGTACGTTACGAAATGCATTTTGCCTGGTTTCTTTTACAAAATTTGTAATGGCGTTATTATTACCACGTAGAATTAAATTGGGATTGGGAAATGTTATCTCTTTAATAATTTCATTCCAAAATTGTTTTATTCTATTTCCGCACCGTTCGGCAGCTCTGTTTATGTCAAGAATTAATGTATCAATAGCCTCTCCATAACCGTATTGTATGAGCGTATCCACTACATTGTTAGCTGCAGTTGGAAGATTTAAGCGATAAGACTCTTCATCATAATGATAATATCCATACTTTTCATTAATAGTATCCACCACACAAAGCGTGTTTAATGTTTTAATTATAGTGGAATCAATACATTGAATTAATGCGTGAGAAATTTGGTCATTAGTAAAAAGTTGTTCTTCAAATTTGCCCGAATCATCTTTACATGAGAAAAAAACAGCGATAACAGCTAATAAAGACAAATAAATACGTTTTTTCATAAAATCGAATTAATTAATTGGCAAATTAACATGATTTTTTTTAAAAAATATGTTTTTTGCTATTTTTGCCCACAAAATCCGTGAATAAATATGCGAGATTATTATTTTGTGGAAATTACAGATTCTACAAATCTGTTACTGAATGAAATTGTAGAAAATAACAAAAAAACAGGAACATGTTTACCTGATTTTTTTTGTGTGGCTACCAATTTTCAAACCGTTGGGAAAGGACAGGGTAACAAAGCTTGGTTGAGCACAAAAGGCGAAAATATTTTGGCGAGTTTTTATTTTCAACCCTTAATTTTACCGCAACAACAAATTTATTTCAATTATTTTTTTGCATTAACAATTCGGAAAATAATATCATTACACACACACAAAGATAACGTAACGATTAAAAAGCCGAACGATATTTATGTTGAGGATAAAAAAATTGCCGGAATTTTAATTGAACATCACATTCAAGGCGAGAAATTGAATTACTCAATTGCCGGCGTGGGTATAAACATCAATCAAACGCAATTTGATCCGAAACTTCCTAATCCTACTTCATTGAAATTGATTACGGGAAAAGAGCATAATAGAGAAATTATTTTAAAAAAAATTGTGCAAATTGGAGCAGCGTATTATAATAAATTGCAAAACAATGCATTTATAGAATTAGAAAATGAATATGAGTCATATGTTAAGATCAAAGAAAAATCTGATTAAGGATTATTGTACCATAATAATTGGTACATTTTTTGTGGCAGTGGGAATTGTTGTGTTTATCTCTCCACTAAAGTTAGCCCCCGGCGGTGTTTATGGTGTTGCCATTATTTTTCACTATTTATTCGGATTGCCTATCGGTTTAGTCGGAATTTGTTTGGAAATTCCACTTCTTTTGCTTGGGATCAGGATGTTAGGGGCAAAGTTTGGCGCTAAAACTGTTGTGGGTATTTTTTCTTTAGCCGGCTTTATATCATTGTTAGAATTTGTTTATGGATATAGACCGCTTATTTCTCTGCCCGGAAATCCTGCAATTGCTGATCCCACTGCCAATTTCATCATTTCTCTTTTTGGAGGCGTAATTGTAGGTGTGGGTTTAGGGCTTATTTTTAGAACCCGCGCCACTTCCGGTGGCACCGATATTATAGCAATGATTGCCGCTAAATATTTAAAACACATTCCCTTAGGCACTATTTTAATGATGGTAGATTCGATGGTCGTAATATTAGCGCTGGTAGTTTTCGATGATTGGACTATTCCTCTCTATTCATGGTTTGTAATTTATGTTACCGGATTTACAGTTGATAAAATGATCTCGGGTTTTGATAGAAGGAAAGCGCTGTTTATTATTTCTAATCATCATGAAGAAATTAAAGATGTGATTATTAATAAAATGAGGCGCGGAGGCACCTATTTTAAAGGTACAGGCATGTATCATGAAGTGGAAAAAAAGATCATTTTTACCACTATTACTAATAAAGAGCTACCCGGACTTTTATATAATATTCATGAAATAGATGCGGATGCTTTTATTTCTATTTTGGATGCAACCGATGTACTGGGAGAAGGATTTAATTCATTGAGAGAACGAGCGTTACAATAATTTTTAAAAATCATGTACAGTCAGTATCATCTTATGTGCTTTTAAAGTAATCTCTTTATAATTTTATTTATCTTCGCGAAGTTTATTTAAATCAAAATACCTAAGCCATGAAAAATATAACTATCTCATTGATTTTCAATTTTTTGACGATTTGCATCTACTCGCAATCTACTGAACATTATTTGCGAATTACCATTAATGACCGTTCTGATTTGAAAACGCTTACGCAAATGGTTTATATTGATAATGTAATTGGTAACGAAGTTATTGCTTATGCAAACGGCTATCAGCTTGAAAGGTTAAAAATATCACCATTCGAATTTGAAGAGCTTGAGCATCCGTCAGTTCAAGCAGGTAAGGCAATTACAATGGCAACAACCGTAGCGGAAATGGAAAATTGGGATAAATATCCTACATATAGTGTTTACAACCAGTTAATGGCAGAATTTGTCACTAATTACCCAAATTTATGCAAATTAGATACCATCGGAACAAGCATAGCCGGAAGAAATATACTTGCTTTGAATATTACTGCCGACATTAACACACAAAAAGCAAAGCCTGAAGTATTACTGTCCAGTACCATGCATGGAAATGAAACAACAGGATGGATTTTATGTATGCGTTTAGCCGATTACTTGACGTCGAATTATGGAGCGGATATGCGAATTACTAGCATGCTGGATTCAATTTCTATTTTTATTGCACCAAACACAAACCCTGATGGCACTTATCGTCCAAGTAACGAAAGTATTAGAAGTGCAAGAAGAACAAACAGTAATGGTTCCGATCTTAACAGAAATTTTCCTGACCCACGAGCAGGGCTAAACCCCGACGGAGCTTGGCAAAAAGAAACAATGGTGATGATGGATTATGCCAATGCCCGGTATTTTATTTTAGGCGCTAACTTTCACGGAGGCACAGAAGTGGCAAACTACCCGTGGGATACCTGGAGAACCAATCAAAGAAAACATTCCGATAACGATTGGTACGTGCAAATTTGTCGTCAGTATGCTACTTTAGCACAGGCTAATGGACCTGCCAACTATTTCAGAGCTCAGAACAACGGAATAACAAACGGTGGCGACTGGTATATAATTTCTGGCGGTAGACAGGACTACATGAATTATTGGCACAATTGCAGAGAGATAACGCTTGAAGTTTCAAATGCATATATGCCTCAATCGGAAGATTTGCCAATATTCTGGAATGCCAATCGTGAAGCATTATTAACATTTATTGAAAATGTTAAATACGGTATTCGTGGATTCGTTACTAACATGGACGGCGAACCTTTGTATGCAAAAATAACAATAGTAAACCACGATCAAGACAACTCGCATGTTTATACTAATCCGGCATTCGGAAACTACTACCGCATGATTCAACCCGGTACATTTAAGCTCTTATTTGAATCGGACGGATACCAATCTCAAACTTTTTCCGGTATCGTATCTCAACAAAACAAAGCTACCATATTGAATGTAGTTCTGCGAAGAGAAGGAAGTATTGGCGCTATTCCGTACATTACTCCACAAAACATTGATTTAGAAACAGGAGAAGTTTTTGGAAACTATGTCGTTACAATACAAAATGTAGGGAATCAATCCTTTAGCTACAATTCTAACCTAACACCGGAACAAAGCAACGAATGGCTGTCACTATCAAATAATTCAGGTGTCTTAGAAGCCGGAGAGTTGGAAGAAATCATACTCTCTTACAATTTTACTTTATTTGCATATGGGGTTTACACAGCAACTTTAAAAGTTGATGTAACTGATAGTATAATAGACATTCCCATTAATATCGACTATAAACTGAGTACGCCAGCATTAAAAGCGAAGAATTTTAGCTTTTACCCTAATCCGGCCAAAAACGATATTACTATTTCCATTCCAAATAATTCAAGAATAGCTCATATCGAAATATTTACACTCACCGGACAAAAAATCCATACCCGTCAATTTACAGATACTAATAAAACGTTTACAATTTCTGATCTTGGAATCAAAAATAGCGGAGTTTATTTTATTAAAATACAGACGGATCGCTTTGTTGAAACGGTAAAATTAGTGGTGGAATAAGTGTTTGAGTTATGTTTATTGAGATTTAGCGGAAACGTTAGAGTCTTGCTTCAAACTCTCATAAATCTTCTCATGCACCAGTAATCGGATCTTGCTTCTGGAGAGTAAATTTGGTTCAACGTTCGGGTGTACGCGATTGGATAAAAAGATGTAGACCAAATCTTCTTTAGGATCACACCAAAAGACGGTTCCTGTAAATCCTTGATGTCCAAAAGTATTAAGATTTGCTTTTTTAGGCAAAATATCTGTCGGTTTTTCTGCGTTCGGGGTATCAAATCCTAAGGCACGGCGCCTTGTTCCGTTACAATAATAAGGAGAGGTAAATAGCTGCACCGTTTTTTCACTAAGGTAACGTTTGTCGTTGTATATACCTTTGTTCATCAATATTTCCAAAATAACAGCCAAGTCGCGTGTGGTTGAGAATAATCCGGAATTCCCGGCAAATCCGCCAAACAAGGAAGAAGTTTGATCGTGAATGTATCCATGCACTACTTGTTGCCGAAATGAGATGTCATATTCTGTTGGAGCAATTCTTCCTAAATCAACATTTTTTAACATTGGGTTAAAATAGGTATTTTTCAAACCCAAAGGCTTATAAAATTCGGAAAAAATAAATTCTTCGTACGACTTTTGAGTAATATTTTCTATCATTTCTTTCAAAAGAAGAAATCCTAAATCGCTATACAAGTATTTTTTAGGTCTCAACTCGCTATCATAGATTGTTTTCCTAATCATATCTTGATACGCTTGATTTAAAAACAAATTTTTCGCTACAGGAATATTAAAAATTTCCGTCTCAATATCATTCAAATAAATTAGCCTCATGGAATCAATCTCCAAATCTTTATGAAAAGGTATAAAAGCCTGCAAACCTGAAGTATGTGTCAACAGCTCTTCAATACGTAAGTTGCTTTTATTACTTCCTACCAACCATGGAAGATATTGCCCAATAGTATCTTTTAACGAAAACTTTTTCTCATCATACAATTTCATGAGCGCTAGCGTTGTAGCAAGTGGTTTTGTAATAGATGCCACATCATACATCGTATAGGGCGTTACACGATTTTCTTCTTGATAATTAGTTGTCCCGTAATTTTTTGCAAACAAAGTTTTTCCATTCTTAAGTATCAATATTTGACATCCGGGAAAAATATTCTCTCTTATCCCTTTTTCAATAATTTGATCTATTTCTTTACTATATTTTTCTTGTAAAAAATTCGTTTCTCCCATCTGTTGCAAACTTCCTTCTTTTTGCTTTTTGCTTCCTGTATTTCGTTTTGTATCTGCGTTAGTTTGCGATTGATAATTTAGGACAGAAACAGGCAACAAACCCTCAAAAGGCAATTCTCCAAAAATACCTTGCAATGCCGCACGTGTGCTGTTTTCCGTGCGTTGATAGCCTATAATCACCGCATCAAACTTGTTTAATGATTTAAACTGAGCCAATGCGTAAGGATTGCCAAATAGTGATAAGATCAATTTTTTGGATTTATTCAACGCCTCTAAAAAAGCAACCGATTCTTGTGTAATACCGTAGTTTCGTGCCGGCGCTTGATTTGTGCTGAGATATACCACAATAATTTGATCATATTTTGCAAATCTTGTCAGTGTTGCAGGAATGTCTTCTTTTTTTATGTTTTTACTAATTTTAATAAACGGCAAATTAAATTCTTGGCTTATTTTTTTTGCAAAACCTTCGTTTTCAGCATCTCCAATAAATAAAAAACATGTTTTTCCTTTTTCAGTTAAGGGTATTATTTTATTGTCGTTCTTCACTAATGTCAATGCTTTTGTTTCTAATTGCTTAATCAAGTTTTTAACCCTTTCATCATTTAATTTTTCCACTACATTAGCAGAGTTTAATGGGTGAAAAGTGGTAAGTCCCCATCTTTCTTTCATTTGTAGTACCCTTAAGCATTTTTCATTAATGCTTTCTTCAGAAATTTCGCCATTTTCTACAGCTTTTTTTATTGCCGGAATGATTACACTTAACTCATTCGGCAGAAGCAGCACATCGATACCGGCTTGCAGGCATTTTATTTCAGCATCGGCGCCGGTGCGGTATGTTTTTCGCAATCCATCCATTTCCATACCATCAGTGATAATAATGCCGTTGAATCCCATTTCGTTTCGAAGTAGTTCTGTAACAATTTTATAAGAAGTCGTAGCAATGGAACCCGGCGTATCGTCTAATGCAGGAATATTCAAATGAGAAACCATAATCATTTCACAGCCATTTTCAATCATTTTTCGAAAAGGATAAAGTTCTGTTTCCCAAAGTTCTTGTTTTGTTTTTTTTATTACCGGCAAACCGTAATGCGAATCAACTTCCGTGTCGCCATGCCCCGGGAAATGCTTGGCACAGGCAATTATGCCGTTATCTTGCATGCCGCGCATATATTGCAATGATTTTTCCACCACTAATTCACGATTTTCTCCGAAAGAACGACTGTTTATAACCGGATTTTTAGCATTATTATTCACATCAACACACGGGGCGTAATTGATGTGAATACCCAGCAGCTTGCATTGGTTTGCCACTTCACGCCCCATTTCATAAATCAATTCATCGTTTGCAGCAGATAGCGCTCCTAAGGTCATTTGCCTTGGGAAAGCAGGTACACTATCTAAGCGCATAGCAACGCCCCATTCAGCATCCATAGAAATCAATAAAGGAATTTTGCTTACCGCTTGGATTCTGTTGGTCAAATTAATTTCGCGCACCGGACCGCCTTGAAAGAAGCAGACACCTCCAGGTTGATATTTTTCTATTTCTTTAATTTTTTGAGCATTATATTGCGCATCTTTATTAGAATGCATACGAATAAAGATGATTTGCGCAATCTTTTCTTCTAATGTCATTTTTTTAAGTTGCTGTGCTGCCCAACTTATATCCTCATTAAAAGGAGTTGGTTGACATTCTACTTTTTGTATGAAAGTAAATATGAAAATGATTGAAAATAATACTATTTTTTTGCACGCAGATGACGATTTCATAAGATTAACGCAGGTTTTATTTACCTAAACGGCAAGTATGTATTTTTATTTAAAAAACTGCGAAAATCTGCATCATGCGTGTGTTTTTTTATCATTTCAAAAAATAAATGTTTAGTTTCCAGAAACCTCTTTCAATTCCCCATTAACTCCAACAACTACCTTATATAAAGGAATTTTGCGAGTTGTTTTTTCTAAGGCGGCATTAACTAAACGAAGTAATCCTGTGCAACAAGGCACTTCCATAATTACCACTGTTAGTGATTTTATTTGTGCTTCATCAATCAACTGGCGCAATTTTTCAATATAAACTTCTTGATTACTGTCTAATTTTGGACAAGCAATTAAGACCTTTTTATTTTCTCTTAAAGATTGAAAATTGGGTAGCATAAATGCCGTACAATCTGCCGCCAAAAGTAAATCGGCGTTTTTAAATTGAGGATTGTGTGGGTTTATAAGATACAGCTGTATAGGAAATTGCGGACAATTTAGAGCTGTATTTTCTATACAACAAGCCGTTTTTGGCGTTATTGGGTTTTCTTGCTTGGGTTCTTCCATTTCTTTTTCAATAAAAGAGATAGCATCGGCCGGACATTTTCCAAGGCAACGCCCTAAACCATCGCAATGGTGTTCGCTTACCAAAACCGCTTTACCATTAATCATTTGTATGGCGCCTTGGTGGCAAGTTTTCGCACATTTTCCACAGCCGATACATTTTTCCGGATTGATTTTAATAATTGTTTTTTTCATACTGTTGTTACTTTTATTACAAACATTACAGCAATTCTTACACCAAATAAAGGAGATCACCGTCTCTTCATAGAGAGCAAATATTAACTTTATTGGAAAAATAATAAAATTTCACTTTTCAGCTGTATGATCTGTTGTATTTCATTCGCTTTTCTTTTTAAGTAATAACGCCATGTGTGCCAAAGTTTTAGTGCGGTTACTCTATATCTAAAATACACAAATAGAGAGATAAATGCTAATATAGTATATGAAAGTCCAATAATAAAACTATGCGAAATTAATGAAACAGCAAGTAAAATTCCTAAATACCAAAAAGGGAGAAAGATAAAACCAATTACAAATTGAATTGAGCCGGTAAAAACTTTATCTTTTATCTTTTTCGTCAAAAAATTAGCAAGTGCACAGGGAATTGCATTGTTGACAAAACCGAAAAGAAAAAATGGAAAAAATAATACCATGAGCAATGTTTTTGTAACTAATCCGAATCCTGTTATTCTTTTATTTATCAACCAATCTCTAAAATTCAGCTTTTTTAAAGATTCGGAGTATTTTTTAGTTTCTAACATTAGAGTTTCAAACTTTTCGGGAGTTCCTTCTTTAAGAGTATTGATCTTCGAAACTACCTTTTTTTCTTCATTAAATTCATCAAAATAATTGTATCTCTTATAGTTATTTTTGATGCAGTAGCGTCGAACCATTTCACGAAGAAGGTTATATTCTTCGTAATGTTCTTTATCTTCAATATCTAACACCATTGATTTGAGAATAGCTCTCGCTTTTTCATTAAATTGAAGATAAGCTTCATTAGGATTGTTTTTATAAATTTCTAAAAACTCATTGAACCTAAATGGTTTTCCTATTTCAACAAGCGCTTTTTCTCTAAAATTATGGATATTAGAGTAATGTAGATTTACAGGAAGAATTTGTAAATGAAGTTTATAGTCGGAAATTTCTTCTGCTTCAAAGCAAATTCTCGGCACTCCTTTTTTAAACGTGCTTAAGTAACGCCCTTGCTGGTGCCCCGCTTCGGGGAACATTCCAATTATGCCACCATTTTTTAAAATATTGGCAGCAATTTGAAAGGTTTCTAAATTTTTCATAAGATCCGATTTGCCTCCACTGTCTTTTGAACGGTAAGTAGGCATCACCCTCCAAAAACGTAAAATTTTCGCAACGATATTGTTTTTAAAAACATCACCACGTGCAAGGAAAACAGGTTGGCGATAATCTTTAAACATCCCCACAACAACGAGTGCATCAAGGGCACTGTTTTGATGGTTGGCAATTATAAAAACAGGTGTACCGGGCGGCGGAATGTTTTCACGACCTATAACCAAATATTCTTTAAAAAAAACATCACATAACGAAAAACGAAAGTAGGGCATTATGAGATCCCACGAATAGGAATGTATTCCAATGTTCTTAAAATCTATCATAAAATATCTTATATAACAGGAAGTTTTTATTTTTTACTAACTAAGTTTACAGCATTAATCATGCTGTATAGCGGCAAAAGTAGTTTTTTTCTTAAACGTTTTATATAAAATTCCAAAAAATGATTTACTTTGCCACATAAAAAAACGCGAATGGAAATTAAATCGCTTAGGAAAACAGATTTCAACACAATTTTTAAAGCTTTCAACCAAGCTTTTGCAGATTATGAGATGCAATTAAACGAAGGGCAGCTTCAATCCATGCTAAAAAGACGCGGTTTTAATCCGGATTTGTCGTTTGCCGCATTTGATAATGATGAAATAGTAGCATTTACGCTAAATGGTATTGGAAGTTTCGATGAAATTCCTACAGCTTACGATACCGGAACAGGAACTCTGAAAGAATATAGGGGACAAGGGTTGGCTACGCAAATTTTCGAATATTCTATTCCTTATTTAAAAGAAGCGAATATTAAACAGTATTTGTTAGAAGTATTGCAGCATAACGCAAAAGCTATTTCTGTTTATAAAAATCTTGGTTTTGAAACAACACGTGAGTTTAACTATTTTATACAGAAGAGCAAAGAGGTTAGTAGTCAACTTAAATCATCTGACATTTTATACTTAATTAATCAAATTGACATCGAAAAATATGATTTCATTCCGAGCTTTTGGGATTTTCATCCTTCGTGGCAAAATAGTTTTGAATCCATAAAAAGGGCGAACGAAGATTTCGTAAGTTTAGGTATATTTGATAATAAGAAGCTTGTAGGGTATTGCATTTTTGAACCTACTTCCGGAGATGTTACGCAAATAGCTGTTGATAAGCAGTATCGAAGGAAAGGAATAGGATCATTGCTATTAAGAGAAATTCTCAAATTGAATAAAAATGATAATATTAGAATTATTAATACCGATATTTTTTGCGACTCAATCACAAATTTCTTAAAAGTGAAAAATATAGAAATTACAGGAAAACAGTTTGAAATGATAAAAAAAATAATATAAGAAAGAATGAAAATTGCAATCATTTATGCTTCGAAATACGGTACAACAGAAAAAGTTGCCTACTCTATTGCCGATAAATTAAAAGAAACAAACGAGATAGAATTGTTTTCATTAAAGAAAGATCCCAGACCGGATGTTAGCACCTTTGAAACGGTGATTATCGGTTCTTCTATTTATGCGGGACAAGCATCCAAAAAAATGAAAACCTTTTGTAAAGAGAATGAATCTCTTTTACTTCAGAAAAAAATAGGCTTATTTATTTGCGGAATGCCTCCGGATAAAGAACACCAGGAAAAAGAGTTAAAAGATGCTTTTCCTGAAGTATTATTAAAAAAGAGCGAAATAGCGAGTTTTTTAGGCGGTGAGTTTTTGTTTGAACAAATGAATTTCTTTGAACGAATGATTATTAAAAAAATAACAAAAATAACAGATACTGTTCATCAAATTGATCGGGATGCTATAGGTGAATTTGTAATGAAGATACAATAGGAAAATTTGTACATACTTTTGTATCTTCCGTTAAAAGATTTAGCAAATTCTAAATCAATATAATAAAAAAGAGTGTAATTTTTGTTACACCCTTTTTTTGTTTTATATAAAAACTCCTTTTAATTAATCTCCCAATGTAGCTACCATTACAGCTTTGATGGTGTGCATACGGTTTTCTGCTTCATCGAAAACGATAGACATCGGTGATTCAAAAACATCTTCCGTAACTTCCATTGACTCAAGGCCAAATTTTTTGTAGATCTCTCTACCAACTTCGGTTTCCAAATTGTGGAATGCCGGTAAGCAATGCAAGAATTTTACTTTCGGATTGCCGGTAGCTTTCACTACATTCATGTTTACTTGGTAAGGTTTCAACAATTTGATGCGCTCTTCCCAAACTTCTGCAGGTTCGCCCATTGACACCCAAACATCTGTATATAAGAAATCTACACCTTTTACACCTTCTTCTACATTGTCGGTAAGTGTGATTTTTGCGCCGGTTTCTTTGGCTATTTCACGACATTTGGCTACTAATGTTTCTTCTGGCCAGCATTGTTTCGGAGCTACAGCCCGGAAATCCATCCCCATTTTTGCAGCACCTACCATTAAACTGTTACCCATGTTATTGCGTGCATCTCCAAGATATGCAAACGAAATGTGATGCAACGGTTTGTCACAGTGTTCCTGCATGGTTAAAAAGTCTGCCAAAATTTGTGTGGGGTGAAACTCATTGGTTAAACCGTTCCATACGGGTACGCCGGCGTATTTTCCAAGCGCTTCCACAATGTCTTGTCCATAACCGCGATACTCAATTCCATCGTACATTCTACCCAATACGCGTGCAGTATCTTTCATAGATTCTTTTTTACCCATTTGCGAACCGGCAGGTCCCAAATAAGTTACGTGTGCGCCTTGATCCAAAGCGGCTACTTCAAATGCACAGCGTGTTCTGGTAGAATCTTTTTCAAACAGAAGCACAATGTTTTTTCCTTTTAATTTAGGCTGCTCCGTACCGGCATATTTCGCGGTTTTCAAATCAGCTGATAATTTTAATAAATACTTAATTTCTTCCGGAGTGAAATCCAACAATTTTAAAAAGTTTCTGTTCCTTAAGTTAAATGCCATAAAAATTAATGTTTTATAGAGTTAGTAATTTTTTTCAAATGCGGCGCGAATATCCATATTTTTTTTTGAATTATGCGCAGGAGAAGGAAAAATATTTTCTCTCGCACCATTTTATCTGAATACTATTTTTCTTAAAACGCCAAAAATCCCACCCCTATCCTAAATCCGAACAAATAGTGGTAAAAAATTCGCTCTTTAGCACTGGCAGATTGAAATGAAAACAAACCGCTACTACGACTGCCAAAAGGGTTATCTTGCGTATTTTCATTTCCATACAAAGGAACACCAACAGAGAAGCCCCATGATAAACGAAGTCTGTTAAAAAAGAGGTAATCCCTTCCCATTTCAACTTTGAGACATAATAGATAATATTTTTCTTTTATTAGAGCTTCGTTATAAGAATTTACAAAATCATAATTTAGCCAATCGAATTGAAATTTGATGAATGAGCCATAAGGGGCCGCACTGTTACGCCCTAAATATTGCTTGTAAAAGATTCCTGCTCCCATAGTATTGAGACGGATAGGAACATCACTATAATAGATATGATGATCTCCAATATCATAATAGCTACTAAAAAATGAAGTTTGAAAAAAGTTAAAAGCTGCACCAACAGTTCCTTGGTTATGGCAAATAATTTCCAAATTAGGAGAAACCATCCAGTTATAAGAGAAAAATCCGCTGTTCCCATTCATATTAGGATTAGATAAAGCTGTTGAAAAAACGCCTTCTGCATTCACTACAAGCCGTTTTCCCATAAAACCAACGTTTTGCGAAAATCCTGTCAGTGAAACAGTCAAAATTAATGTCGATAAAAACAGTTTTCGTTTCATTTTCTACCTCCTTTTTTTGAAAATTCATAGTAAAATTTATAAACAGCATTTCCAACCATGGCGTTTAAGCTTTCACCGGATGTACTGGAGAATTTATCGGCAATAACTTCATTGGTCTCCAAGTTGATAACAACAAATGAAATGTTTACACTGTATTTTGGTATGGCAGAAAGGCCATAAACAACAGGAACAGACGGCAAAAATAAAATAATGGACCCTATTAGTTGCCCCACCGGAAAATACCTCCAAAAGCGTGTACCGTAAGGAGAAGCCGTTACATTTACAAAATTGATGCAACTTGTACCGAACTCCTTACAAGCCTCTTCAATACCCAAAGATTGATAATAAATCATCCTCACATTTTCTGAGAATAGGTAATCATAACTCCAAAATTGCATTTTAGTAAATTGGTTGTATCTTTCTGTGGAAAAAGAGGCAATTTCCGCATCGCTAATCATTTGTACTTGGAAAGGCAATCCTCTTGTTGATGATTTGATCATTTTTTCAAGTTCTCTGCTTTTAGAGGTATATCCCTTGTTAGATCTTACATAATAGTTAGGCGTCCAAATGAGCATATTGGAACAGATATTTTTATCAATTTCTTTAACGTAGTTTATCACATGTTTGTCTTCTACTTCTTTTAGTGCGCTTTCTAACATATTCATAAACTCCTCATCTTGCCTCAAATCAACCAACATGTAATTGTGGGTTCTGAATTTATCTGTTGGAATGACTTTTCCGCCAAACCCTTGTTGTTTAATTTTATCGTATTTGCTTTTAGATTGCGTGGTATCAATTTTTTCTTCTTCCGGAGGAATGGCACTGACGTCAATTCCCATTGGATAATCTGAGTAATCAACATATTTTAACCTCTTTTTCTCATGCATATCTTTTACGAGATCTTTTGTAATGTTTCTCAAATAAAGATTATCGGGGAAATTTTTGTAAGCCTGCCAGCCAAATCGAATAGCCAAAAGAGAAAGTTCTTCGCGAGAAAGTTTGGATAAGAAATAGTTAGCCTGTTGTTGCTCGCCTTCTATCACTTTGTAGTTTGTTAATACATTATTAATTCCTGTCTCCGATTTATGTTTAGCCAATCCGTATAAAGAAACGGCCAATGCTTGATGCAGAAATTCGTTATCAGGAAACAATTGAAGCAAAACATAAGTATTATAAAAGGCTTTACCATAACTATGAGTAGTTAAATAGAAATTAATGCACTCAAATCGAGCCAAATCCCTGATTTGATAGAAAAGACTTTCAGGTTGTATGAACAGTTGTCGCCCGACATCGGAAAGCGTATTGACTTTAGCAGCCATCGCTTCTCTACGTTTCAACAAGTTAGGATGTGTGCTGAGCGTATCGATATAGTTTTCTCTATTTCGAATGGGCGTTAAATTAGTTAGGAAGTAGTTCGTCGGGAATTGGTAAAATTCGGTTTCTACAAAGTCGCGGGTAAATTTAATTTCATCAAAAGGCAGGTAGCCATATTGCAAAACATCAAAAACGCCGCTGACTGCCTCAAAACTATAGGGAGATTTTTTGTAATACCGTTCAAATCCCAATTGGTCAGCTTCGTTTTCATGTTCACGAGAACGGTTGTGGTAAAAAACAAATTGGCTTTTTCGATAATCAGCATCCGATTTCTTCTTTTTCTTTCCTTCCGTTTTAATTTTTTCCCGTTTTTCAATGTGTTTTTCAGCGAAATGAGTAATCTCATGGGCAAGGATAAAAGCGATCTCGCTTTCGTTTTGCGCCTGCGCAAGTAGCCCGCAATTGACAAAAACAGTGCCATTATCAGTGATGGAAGCATTTACAACAGGCGATCTTAACACATAAATGTGTATTTGTTCACGAACTTCCGGATAATCTTTTAAAAGGTTGTCAGCAATCTTGTCAAGATATTGATTAAGAGGCGAACCATAAATTAATAAACCGGCGTTAAGAAACCGCTTAATGCTAATATTTTCTTTTTTACTGCTTTTAATGACATCCTTTAAATGTTCAGGCATTTCTCCTTCGGATGAAATATTAGTGAAGTTTTCGAGAGAAGGTTGCGCGAAAGAGGCTATGGATAATAGGCAGGCAAATGCAATTAAGATGATCTTTTTCATAATTAACTGTTAAATTTTAGTCCCAATTCCATTGATCGTTTACTTCAAACTGCTCCAAAGAATAGAGTTTTTTAGACATGATTCCAAAAAAAGCTCTTTCTCCGTCAAAAGCCCACAGTTTGTGGAAAATACGTCCATCTTTATTGGGAAGCATAACCACTTTGCGTTGAGCGTTTCCTATATCGCTGATTTTTGCAAGTACTGTACAAGCCGTTTTAGAGTGGGCAATATTAAGCGTTTCCCAATTTTTAGACTTACCGTTAAAATTCTTAATATTGTCATTATAGAGCAAATACACATCAGAACCTTTGATGAAAGGCGAATAAGAAAGTCCAAATCGAGATAAATCATAAACCGGAACACCCAAAACAAAGGCTTGAGAACGTTTAATCATTTCATAACCACGCTTATCTCCATCTAAAGAGAATATATTGCAAATAATATGTTTTTTGAAATATCTGTAAGTTGTCAGTCCCTTACTGTTAGTAACAGCAAAAGAGAAGTGCTGTTCTCCCAACATGGCAACAGAGCCATTATCCAATTCAAAAAGATAATCACACTTTACATTATACCTTTGGTTGACATAAGCAAGTTTTCCAAATCCGAGTACACCTTTTTCATTGTAATCATCATTAAATCTTGAGAAGTTTTTATGGAGTAATGCTTCTGAACGAGGGTCAAAAACCATGCTAAAATAACCTACCGTAGTACTCTTTTTTTCTGCATAATAACCGCCCACAAAATAAGTATCATTACTTAAAATAAGCATTTTCATAGATTGAATTATTTCTTCAGAGATTTCAACATCCATAGTGATCTGTTCATTTTCATGGAAAGATATCAATTGCAAATCAGGCACATCTCTTTTTTTTCCGGAGGATGACAATACTAATAACAAGGCTTTACCGTCGTCGGTTAGTTTAAAATCAGACATGGTTGTCTCTTTATCACTAAAATTGGGATTATAGTTTTCTTGCCATAAATATTCTCCTCTGTCATCAAAAACCATGATCGTAAATTTTTGGATCACATTTTTTCTATCAAGTATAATAAAAAGAAAAGCATGTTTTGACTTATCGGGCGACTCGACAGCTTGATATTTTACAGATTCTTTATCTCCAATATTAAAAGAAAAAAGGGAATTTAAGTTAATGTTTTTCTTTCCAGTTGAAATATCTTGAGAAAGCGTCGTTGTTTTTACAATAAATTGATTGTCTTTTTTAGACTGTTCAGCATAATAGATAATTATATCATCTCCAATTTTTCTGGTAAACAAGTGATTCGTCTCTTTTGCATTCGGAACAACCAGTTCTTGGATTTTAACCTTTTTTTCATCTTTGCTGTAAGAGATGAGATGCTCCAAATTCATTTTCTTAAAAAGAGTGGTATAATCCACTACATGGTGAGACAAAATTGTATTTTCATCATTTTCAATTATTTCATTGTCTGAAATATGTGGATAAAAATTAGGAATTATAGGGCCTGATGGGGTTAAAATCGGAATTTGAGTAAAAGTTTTTCCAACAAATAGGATAAAAAGGATTAGAAATACAGACGTCTTTTTCATGGTTTTATTTTTTTAATGAATAATAATTTAGTTTGTATCAAAGCTATCCGAAACGAGTTTGCATAAAAATTATTGTATATGCAAAAAAGATTTTTAAAGTGTACTCTTTTATTTTTAAAAAATCGGTCAAGTAATAAAATTACTATTTTTGCAATCTTAAATTTTTACCAATGACTATTCAAGAAATTATAACACACGTTAAGGGGCGCATTGTAGTTGGCGCTCACCATGAAAATGATGAAATCGAATTTGCATTTGCCTCCGATTTAATGAGTGATGTATTAACAATCACTTCTTCTCATTCGCATAAGCTTATGCTGATTACGGGTTTGTGCAATGTGCAAACCATTCGCACAGCCGAAATGTCTGACATTAAAGTGATTCTATTTGTACGCAATAAAAAAGTTACTGATGAAATGATAGAATTAGCTGAAGAGAATGAGATGGTGTTGATAGAAACGTCGCTGTCTATGTTTCGTACATCGGGCATATTGTTTAACTTGGGCATTCAACCGCTCTACTAAAAACTAATACGATATGAATTTTACGTTTAAAGTTGAGGGTGGTGATTTTACGAATGCCGGAACGGCGTCAAGCCACGTAAAAAAAATGATGAAACAATTGGGTGTAGATGCGGGCATTGTAAAACGTACCGTAGTAGCTCTTTACGAAGCTGAAGTAAATGTAGTGGCGCACGCATTTCGAGGGGTTATTACTGTTGATATTGAAGAAGATAAAATATATGTTAAATTGGAAGATGAAGGTCCCGGTATTCCTGACATCTCGCAAGCCATGCAAAAAGGATTCTCTACCGCCTCGCCTAAAGTGCGCGAAATGGGATTCGGTGCCGGAATGGGACTGCCGAATATACAAGCAAATACAGACAATTTAGTAGTAAATTCGGAAGTTGGAAAAGGAACCACCCTGGAAATTACAAACTATTTTTAATGATTATGGAAGATTTTCACCATGCTTTAAAATTCAAATACGAACTGTGTATAGGTTGTTCACACTGCACTGGAATTTGCCCTACAGGAGCTATTCATGTGCAAAAAGGGAAGCCAAACCTAAACCCCAACCGGTGTATTGACTGTGGGAAGTGTTATTCGGTATGTCCGGTGAGCGCTATCTATATTGAGCAAGATGATTTTAACACCATTTATAACTATGCTTACCCCATTCTTTTGGTACCCTCTATTTTTAGCGCCCAATTTCAAGAACGCATTAGCAATCGTGCCATTCTGTCATCATTCTATCATTTAGGTTTTAAACAAGTGTTTGAAGTAGAGCGTTCTGTATCAGTGTTAAAAGAAAGGATGACGGAAATTATGAAAGATGAAGCTACCGAAAAACCGGTTATCTCTACCTTTTGCCCGGCAGTAGTGCGTTTAATCCAAGTAAAATTTCCTTCCTTGGTAGACAATTTGTGTTTGATAAAACCGCCTTTGGATGTTACGGCTTTGTACATTAAAAAAAGTTTGGTAGATCAAGGTATTAAAGAAGAAGACATCGGAATTTTTTATGTGGCGCCCTGCGCGGCTAAAATTGCTGCCATAAAAAGCCCGGTAGGCGAATATAAATCAAAAGTAGATGGCGTAATTAATATGAATTATCTATACAACAAAGTATTACGCGTTATCAAACAAGGGGAATATAAATTGATAGATGATGAGCACGACTTCCATTCTTTAGGCAAAGAAAGCCTATTATGGGCGTTAACCGGAGGCGAAGTTAACCTGCTTAAACATGGAAGGAATTTAGCCATTGATGAAATTCACAATGTTTCCGAATTCTTAGACAAACTAGAGGATGAAGATTTAGATGCTATAGATTTTTTAGAACTACGTGCTTGCGACGAGAGTTGCGCAGGTGGAATTTTATGTGCGGGAAACCGCTTCCTCATAGCCGAGCGCCAGCGAAAAAGAGCGCAAAGTTCCCACTTACATGCTCACAGCGATGAACTAGAGAAAGAAAAAAAATATTTACTTGAACATATTAAAGTGGGTGAAGTGCAACCACGCTCCATGGATAAATTAGACAACAATATTTCGGTGGCGATGCGTAAAATGAAAAAATCGTTCGAAATAAATGCACATTTACCACAGGTAGATTGCCGTATTTGTGGCTACCAAACCTGTAAAGAATTGGCTAATGCCATTGTAAACAATGAAGGAGAATTGCAACAGTGCATTTTTATTCAACGTATTTTAGAGCATACCGACAAAATGACCAACGCAGAAGCCATTAAAATAACTAAATCCATTTGGGGTGAAGCCAAAATCGATAAGGATGTTATTAAGAGCTTGAAGATTGAATAAAATTGTTTTTTAATCAAGCCCTACTGTTTAATCAAATATTTCTATTACTTTTGCAAAGTTTTTTAATGATTTTCGAAAGTTTTAGCCGGCTTCAGTTTTTTGTTAAAAATAAGCATAAAAGTTAAAACTTTCGACAAAGAAAATATGAAAAGAGTAGTCTATTTAATGATGGTACCCGCGCTTTTATTTTCAAGCGTTCTCTCAGCATATGCACAAAACATGTTAGGAACCGAATTTTGGTTAACTTTTGGACAAAACGTCAATATTACTACGCCAAACTCCAGTTTTTTTGATGAAAATATTGATTTACAGGTTCGTATTGTGGGCGGAGCTTCCCCAACCACAGGAAGCATTCATTTCACAAGATTAGGAACTTCGATTAATTTTAACATTGCCCCGGAACAAGTATATACTTATAATCTTAGCAGTGCTGAGAAGCTAGCTGTGTATAATACGCTTACTGATCCTTGGAGTAGTACTATTGAAATAAGTAATCGCAGCATTCGTATTACCAGTGATGAGCCGGTTGTGGTTTTTGCACTAAACCAAGCCTTTCGTTCAGCCGATGCTACCAATATTTTGCCGACAACGGTCCTGGGAACTGACTATCATATTATGTCATACAGCACCAGATATGCTGATGCATACGCAGCTATCGCAACTAGAAATGGTACACGTGTATATCATAATGGAATTTTGGCAGGAACACTTAATGCCGGACAGGTTTATTATAGAACTTCCGGAGTTGATATGACCGGCGCTCATATAACTGCCAATAATCCTATCGCTTTGTTTGCGCTCAATCAAGGCGCTCAAATCCCTGCCGGAATAGAATTTGTTGATTGTTTAATGCAACAATTAGCGCCTATTGAAACTTGGGGTAGAAATTTTTTTGTACCGGTTTCGCATCGCGCCCGCGA
>Ga0209737_10000262_pt1 | contig 46593 bp, 45 predicted proteins | sample TergutCu122P3_FD_187284 | JGI IMG/M metagenome (GOLD analysis project Ga0209737, IMG submission 187284) | Cubitermes ugandensis P3 segment gut microbial communities from Kakamega Forest, Kenya - Cu122 P3 (SPAdes) (version 2) | ecosystem: Host-associated > Arthropoda: Insects > Digestive system...
CGCCTTTCGTTCCCTACCAACAGAGCTACAGCACTTTGCGTATGTTTGCTTTTCAAATTCTGCATATATTTTAGTTACGGTTTACACTATGGTTTACACAAGTTGTAAGGTTAATAATTTATTTGATTAATTTAATTTATTGATTTATAATTGTCTTAGATATGATTTCCTTCTCTGTTGAATCTGAAATTTGAGCCTGAAATAGTATTCTCATCTGTAAGGAGTGCGAAGATGTTCATTTAACAAATGGTCGCCTAATTGGTACTTATCAACCTCTTTTTCTACTTGTTGAATATAAAAATTGCGTAAACCTTTTTTCATATCCTGCAACGTCTGTTCAGATTTTGTAAACGAAAACATCTTTAATAAATGCAGTTGTATTTCGTTGAAAGGTTGATATGTGGCTGTTGTTTCCATAATTTTTATCCTTTATGTTATCCATAAATTAATTGCTTTGTAGCATTCACTTCTTTGATAAAATATGGATTGGTAAGGTCTTTTTCGGAAGTAAGGTCAACCGTACGGCTAAGCATTTTTTCTAAGTCATTTTGAAGTCTAAAATAGTAATCTACAACGTCCAACAATGGAATATCCTTTTTGAAAGTATATAAGAAATTTACATTGCTATTTTCAGAAAATCGCTCTGTTAGTACCGACCCAAAAGCGTACAAGCGCTCAACCTTGTTGCGTTCACAAAGTTCTCTAATTTGTTGAATATGTGAATTTAAGTACATTATGAAATTTGTTAAAACTTATTTCGGTGCAAAAGTAATGTTTTTGCCCATACTAAGATTATTTGAATACGTTTTTAATTAAGTATGTTTTGTAAGGTCTTTGCTTCTCGCAAACCAATAAAGGGGTTAAGGAATTTTAAAATAATACTTTACGGAAACAATATCAAATACCAATCCTTTATTATTTTGAAATTCATTAACCCCTTTAACCTGTCAAGGTTTTAAGCAATTTTCCCGATAATAGTTTGAGCGTAAACCCTCTTTACTGTCTTAGCCCTGTCTTCCCCGAAGTAATCAATAACTAATTGTATCGCTTCTTCATCGTCGTATGTCAATTCGCATTCATGATTAAGAAATTCATAATCGTAAACGTCTTGGGGTTCGCATTCAGCAGCAATTCTCTTACGCCGTTCTTCGTAAAATTCATAGACCGCTTCTAATCCTTCTTTCGTTCCATATAAACCGCAGGCATCTTGGAAAATCTTTTCATCTTCTCCGATACCTGCCTTTACTCTACCGTCTTCAAATTGAATATTAGAGAAAGCGAAAAAACATTTGTCGAGGGGTGCGTGTTCGTGAGAAAGTTCGCTGTAACGTTGTTTTGTTGATGAGGTTTGCATAATAAATTGAATTAAAGGTTAGTAATTGGTTTGATAAGTAGCATTTACTTTGTCTTTATACTCCTGCTCGCTCATATCCCCTGTTTCTATCAGACTGTCTAAAATTTCTAAATCTTCACAAAACACATCTTCAATAACTTGCGTTACCATCTGTGATTCGTTTAATAGGTAAATGTTGTATAAATCTGCTCCCTCATTTAAAGAGATAATTACCCACCCTTTGTGTTTATAGCCGTTTACCCCAAGTCCAAGTGAGGGCATATTTCTATAAATCATCGCTTTTTGCATTGAGATACCCCAACTCCACAAAACGTTAATATTGAATGTGGCTTTGATTTGCCTGTAGATTTCATTTGCAATTTCATTTACTCTAATTGCTTGTTGTGATTGTTGTTGCGCGTACATAATAATAAATTTTAAGGTTAATTTTGAATAATTAAATTGTCTTAGCACGGCAAAATATCTGCAATTGCCACATTAGCAGGTCTGCAAAACGCTGCAATGGTTTCAAACAAATCAAATTTTTCTTCTTCCTGTGCTTCAAAATCTTCAAAAGAATTGCTGTGTTCTTCGCATTCAAAGGAAATGTCGCATTCGGTACAATCCCGAATATCGTGTTGAATACGATAATCACATTCAACGAATTTTTTCGTTGCAAAATCAGTAGTAATCATAATAGAAAAGCCCAAAATAACTGTAGGACAGACAGGTTTAAAAATGAATTGAAAATTATTGGAAAATCAGTATTCCCAATCATTTTTAAACTGTCTTAGCCCAACTACCGAAAAAATACCTACTTATTATTGACTTGGCAAAGTAGGTTTTAAAAAATATTTGTTATGTCAAAAAAATGTTGTAATTTTGCTGTGTAAAATTACAGTAAAGGTATTTGGGGAATAAATTGCTATGAATAAATTAGATAACATATTTCAAACATTAGATATAAATGAGCAAAACGGCTTGTATTATACTAAAAATGCGGAATGGAAATCTGTTTTGCAATTACCAAATCGTGTAGAACGGTGTTTAGAGCAAGTTAATCCTGATGCTTTTTTCTGTTTTGATAATAAACCATTGATTTTATTTTTTGCCAATCCCAAAACAGAAAATTTACACAAAAAAATTTGGAACATTAATGAAGTCCCTGTAATAATCATAGCAAATAACGATTCTGTTGAAATATTTAATGGGTTCAATTTTCTTACAGATAAAAAAACATTAGAAAAATTAGGCGGTAATGATAAATTAACTGATTTTTCATATTTTCAATTAGTTACAGGTAAAACTTGGGAAGTTTATCAAGATGCATTAAACCATAAAAATAGAGTTGATTACAAATTATTAGATAATATTAATGCTGCAAGAGAGCAAATCTTAAAACAATTTCCACTAATCAACGACAACGAAGAAACAGAAAAACGACGTATAAAAATTACAAATGCCTTATTGGGTAAAATCATTTTTGTTCGCTATTTGATTGACAGAGAGGTTAAGATATATTTTGACAACGAATCAAAAGAACGAACAAATGATGATTTTTGTGCAATACTTCAACAACCAGACCGAGCCAAACAATTTTTTAATACTTTGGCTGATAAAGAAGTTGGTTTTAACGGCGATTTATTTCGTTTAGAAGACGATGAATACCAAGAAATACCAAAGGCTGCATATGGTGAGTTAATTAAGTTGTTGAACAGTGAGGAAATTTCTACAGGACAAAAATCTTTATTTGATTTATACGATTTTTCGATTATTCCTATTGAATTTATCAGCAATGTGTATGAATATTTTATTGGCAGTAAAAATCAGGCGAAACAAGGAGCATACTATACGCCTTTATTCTTGGTAGATTACATATTGTCAGAGACAATAGAAAAATATATCACTGAAAATCAGACATATAATTGCAAAACTCTTGACCCTGCCTGTGGGTCGGGTGTCTTTCTCGTAGAAACGCTACGAAAGATGATTGAAAAATACAGAGAAAATGCACCTAAAGATAGCGAACAATTCAAAAATGATATAAAAGGGATTGTGCAAAACAATATATATGGAGTTGACAAAGACGAAAGTGCCGTGCAGGTATCTATTTTTTCAATCTATATTACTTTGTTGGACTATATGAATCCACCCGAAATCTCTACTTTTAAGTTTCCGCCTTTATTGAATACAAATTTCTTTTGTGATGATTTTTTCGATGAAAAAGCAAAATTTAACGCTGTATTAAAAAGCAAAAAGATTGATTTTATTGTTGGTAATCCGCCGTGGTTTCGAGGAAAAAACGAAGCAGAAAAACCGATGTATGTTAAGTACATTGAAGAAAGGAAGAAAAAGGAAAAACAACAGGAAATTCAAATAGAGATAGGCAATAAAGAAATTGCACAAGCATTTTTACTTCGCAGTAGTGATTTTAGCACAGAAAACACTAAATCTGCTTTAATTGTTACAAGTAAAGTGCTATACAACTTGCAAAGTGAAAATTTTAGAAAATATTTTCTACACAATTATTGTATAGAAAAAGTATTTGAATTAGCACCTGTCAGGCGAGAAATTTTTGACAGTTTAAACGACAAAGCAGTTGCGCCTGCTTGTGTTCTGTTTTTTAAATTTGCAAACGGAAAAAATACGGATACCAATGTAATTGAACATATTGCATTGAAACCAAGTCGTTTCTTTTCAATGTTCAAAATATTTACAATCAATCGCCACGATATTCAAACCGTGCAACAAAATAGATTAAAAGAATATGATTGGCTGTGGAAAGTGTTGGTTTATGGCTCGTATTTGGATTTCAATTTTATAAAACGATTGAAAGACGATTTCGATACTATAAAAAACATTATAGACAAAGAACAAATTATATTTAAACAAGGGCTGAAACGTAAAGATGGCAATAAACAAATTCAGGTATCGGAATTAAAAGGAAAGTTATTTTTAGATACACAAAAGAGGCAATTACAGCCATTTATGATAATTGACTCGGGGCAAAAATGGGATGTGGAAAATGTAGGATACATTTACAAACAAAACGATAGACCATATATAGACCTGTTCCAACCGTATTCTCTTTTGATTGCAGGTGGCATTTTTAAAGACTTTACTTCAAATGCAGCAATAAACAAGCAAGAGCGAGTTTTCACAAGTTCAATCCGAGCATTAAAGATAAAAAACGATTCACAATTAGATATTTTGTATTCTATAAATTCGATTCTGTGTTCTTCCTTGTTTTCGTATTATATGTTAAATCTTGGTGTTTCAGCAGGTATTGAAAGAGAAGAGTCGGAAGATTCTGAAATTGAAAATATGTGGTATTTCAATATTCCGAAAATAATCGAAAACGCAAAAAAAATAGAAGAATACCAGAAAAATAAGAACAAGTTAAGCGATAGAGCGACAAAAGAAATTTCAATAAAAAAACAATGTGATGATATTGTTTTTCCTCAATTAGATTTAAGCGCAGAAGAAGAATCTTTGCTTGATTATGCTAATGACATAACTATTCCTATTCAAATGCGGCACAGGAATTATGAAAAACTTTTTTTGTCACTCAAATTAAACGACACCACATTAGCCGACTATGCAAATTTATTTATTGAGCGATTTGCCTCAAATTTTGAAAAAATAGGAAAAAAGTTTATTGTGGAAATTTGGCATACAACGCAAATTGTAGGAATGTTTTTTAAAGTCGTTTCTCAGTTTGAATATAACACACCGATTGTTTGGAAAAGCAAACAAGATACCGCAGGAATTTTCAAAAAAATAATCGAACTTGGGGCAACAAAAATTACCGACCAACTTTTTGTTCAAAAAGATATTCGAGGTTTTGAAAAGGAATCTTTTTATATCTTCAAACCTAACGAAAAACGCTTGTGGCACAAAGCCGTAGGATATTTAGATGTAGAAGAGTTTGCAGATGCCATACTTAAAGCGGGGAGGGACAAAAATGAGTAACCAAACTTTGGACGCAACCGTTTTTGAGTACAGTGTTTCGTACTTTAATATAGCATTTGAAAATATCCTCACAGGTATTGCTATAGCCTATTCTTGCATAATTGCAACAAAAATAAAAGTGCCTTTGAATGATGAAAACGCAATTAGAGATATTTTTCTTTCAAAGGAATATCTGAAAGGACAAAGATTTAAAGCGGAATATCCACCTTTGGCAAATTACCATTTTGATAAAGAAACTGTAGAAAATGGAGGCAGAGCTGATATTAGAGTTTTGCAAGTAAAACCATATAAAGACGATGATGCCTATTATGTAATTGAATGTAAACGCTTGAATAATGTTAATCAAAATGGCAAAACAGGATTAAATGGAGAGTATATTTCAAATGGTATTGCTCGTTTTGTATCAGAAAAATATCCTATGTACGAAAATACCTCAGGAATGATTGGCTTTGTTGTTTCAAAAATGAATATTCACGAAAATGTTAATTGTATCAATCAACTTCTGCAAAGTGTATTTACTCAAATAAATACGGAAAAAGAATTAACTAAAAAGCAAATAACACTTGATTTTGAGTATTCGTATTATTCCAATCATAAAGTTGGGAAATCCACAAAAACAATCTATCACTTAATGTTTGATTTCTCAAGCGACACATAAACAGAGGGTTAAAAACAAAAAATACCTTTAATTTTTGAAATGACATATTTTTCAAAATATCTGTTTTATACACCCCTAAAAAATTGTGTCATTTAATTTGTCTTAGCAAAACACCCATTTAGAGCGTTATATTTGGAGCGATATATCTTTAATATTCATTTTATATTGTGCGGGCGACACACTTGCAAATTCTCACAAAACTGTCTGTGTGCATACACCTCCGCTTTCATAAGACCACTCGTGCTTGTTTGGTGTAGGCTTTCATGTTATTTAAATTTCAATATTGATATAATCTGTTACGTATTTGTTTGTTAATTGATAATAACTATCTATTCTGTCATATAAATCATATAATTTTAAAAGCGTAATTTTATTTCTTTCTATATCCTGTGTTTTAGAAGAATAGTTAAATGAATATATTAATTGATTAAAATCCAAATATGCATAAGTTGTATCATGGATATATTCACGACAGCGGTCAAGATATATACTATTCTTAAATAGAATTTCTCGTAATTTTCCTCTGGAAGTAATTTTTTTAGTAGTAGTCTCTATTTTTTTTTGCATCTCTTCACTTGTCAACATATTATCTCCTGTTTCTAAATACTTTTCATACCCTTCATATGCAGTTGGATCCACATAATAGGATAACAAAGAAAACATATATCTATAATGATTTCGATTTCTGTACAACAATTCCATAGTCTCTTCCAAGATTTCAATTTTCTTATCTTCTCTTTTAGATATTATATCTTTCTTTAGTTCTAAGCGAGCTTTTTTTTTCTCAAAGTTATTATCAAAATATGACTTTAATGATTTTTCAATCAGTATTTTCATTATAAAAACAAAAATTCCTGAACTAAAAACCGACAATACAATAATTAACATAGTATCCATAATTTATCATTTAATTAATTTATTTACTCATTTGCTTTTCGTCATTTTAGACGGTTTATGTTTCATTTAACGTTCCTTTCGTTTGCACTATCCCCAAACTTGTACCTAATGTGGTGGTGGCTTTATGTTGGGCGGGGGGGCACAAATGTTTAAGCGGGCGATGTACTTCCAAAATCACACAAAATTGTTTGCGAGCAACACCCCCACCTAACGCAAAATCTCTCGTTAGCGGTAGTTTTTATCCTTCTGGTTTAATAATTTCGTTGTCTTGAATTATTTTAACGGTATCTTTGACTATTTCAAGTTCTTCTTCTCCCTCATCTACAAGTTCTGGTTGTAATCTACTTTTAATTGTTAGAATGACTAATTTAATAGATTTTCGGCCTTTCCGCCACCTTAGCAACAAGTATGCACCGAATAAAATACCGACAATTGCTACAAAGAGAAAAATGTTTTGTAATAAAGGAGAAGCAAAGGTAGCCGTACATAAAGTTAATATACTTGTAACCGCAGTGGATAAAAGAAAAATTGCAAAATTTAAATGAAAACTTGTAGATTCTCCATTTTCTAAAACCTCCAATTCATTTTCTTTCACTTCATAAAGACAAACAGAGTCCACTCTGCCTCGTCTTACCCTTAGGGATTTATCTGAGTTAGTGTTCTTTGCCATTATAAATATTTTTTTAACCATTCAGAGTGGTCTGTTCCATATGCGTTTCGCCAAGCAGCTTCTGTTCCTGTTCTAATAACAAAAATTCTATCATCTTTTGTCATTACAGGTGTAACAAAATCTCTTACTTCAGTTGCCTTTTTCTCACTCCTTATTGCCCAAGCATTATCATGAATTGGGCAATAAGTACCGAATTCTTTCAACTTTTCTTTGACTTGCTTCTTCCGAGTTAAGTCTTTAATTTCAAATGTCACAATGTAGGTTGTCATCTCTTTTATTTACCTTTTATTTTTTAATATTTCATTAATTTGGTTTCGTGCCACCCGAAGTCATTGCTAACATGTTGGCATATTGGGTAATGACGACTTTCGTTCAATGCCTTTTCGACACAAACTAACGCCGCGAAAATACTAAATTTTATCTCTGAAAAAATTGTGTCATTTTTCTTCTAAAGTGCGTGTTTCTACAAGCGTCATCTTTCCATTCTTCTTGGCAAATACACTAATTTCTGATTTATCCTGCAAAGTTATTGTTTTGCTCTTATAATCAAATTTTGTCATGTTGTCAATGCTATTGAATGGCGAATAGTCCACTAATTGGATAGTATTACCTTTTATTTTGTAAACATAGTAGCCATTTCCGCCTTGCCCTTGCACCCAATCATTTATCAGTAATTCTTTTTTACCGTCAAAATCTACATCGGTAAATTGAAATGGGGTATTGTAACCTATTGGGGAGTTATTATTATACTCTTTGTAATAATTACAATCTTCGGGCAAAGGATAATCAAAGTAGAAAACATCGCCATTTTGATAGCCTTTAAATCCCTTTGAAAATGTTATGTTATCGGTGTTGAAATTGTTGTATTTTTCCGTTTCAAGATATTGAAATGATTGTCCGTTGCTTGTATTCCGAAAATTCATTACCAATAGACCTGTTTCGCACATAGGCTCAAATGGTAGCCAACGTGCCGTAACTTCGTATCCATTAATAATTTGATTGTATTTGAAATAAACGTTTATCAGATTATCTTGTTGAATCGTCTTAGGCAAATCAATTTTATTCAATGCGTTTATCCAAATGGAATCAGCAGGGGTATTGCTCTTTTGAAATGTTGTATCAATGTCGGTTTCCGTATTTATTTCGATGTATTCCGTTAAATCCTGCCCTGTTTTTGGTCTGCAAGAAATTAGCATTAAAATCATCAAGAAATAGAATGACGTATTTTGTAGTTTTTTCATTTTATATACCCTTTAAAATTTATGTCATTGTTTTGTTAATAGCAGAAATTAATCCTTATTTTCAATAACCTTTGATTAGATATTTTCTTAACCGAAAAATCCTTTCTATTAATTTTATATTTGCAACGATATATCCCTGAATGAGTGTGTATTTCTATCCATTCTATTATACAATAATCGTTTGTAAGTTTTATTTTCGGCTCAAATTTATTATTATTTAATAGCCTTAGCAAAACCAATTTATTGCATGAAAAGAAGTCTCCATCTTTTAAATAATCAGCCATTTCTCTCATGTGAGTTTTTGATATTATTACATATTTCTCATAGTAATATTCGTGCCAATATAAGGCAAAACTTTCGCCAAATTCATGTAAATATAAGAGTTGTAAATAGCCCATAGGCGAATCTTCTGTAGTTATCTGATTTCTAAAATCATATTCTTTAGGGATACTCGCATGCCCATATTCTTCAATGATTTCTTTAATTTTTTGTTCTTTCCCTTTTACAAAAATTATTGGATGCCCCCCACTGCTATATCTGCCTCCGTTATAAAAACAATCAAAAACTTTGTTCGTATCTTGTACTCTTATCAAACTGTAAAGTTGCATATAGGAATTTATATCAAAAGTGCTGCCTGATGTTTTGCTTTTCATCATGTCAGTTTGCCTTATTACCATATCCAACGTAGTGCCTGATGTTATTTCTCTTTCGTTTATAAATTTAATATCTTTTTGGTATTCTGCTATTTCATCAATAAATTCCACTGCCTGTTCCGTTAAATCCTGCCCTGTTCTCTGTCCGCAAGAACATAGCATTAAAATCATCAAGAAGATGAATGACGTGTTTTGTAGTTTTTTGTGTTTAAGTCTGAATCTTTGAAATAAAAATCTAAGTGCAAAAAATAGTATATAGAATGTTAAATGAAATAATGCAAAACAAATGGCAATATCAATACCATAATCATAAGTAAAACCATTTAATAGTATTGGAATTATTAAAAATGCGGCTATCAAATATTTTCTGAATTTTGTTTTTCCCCTTGTTAAAAAGAAAATAGTACAAAAAATGTAATAAACGATTGTTAATAAGATAAAAAGAGCTAAAATTTCAAACCCAAGCAACAAACTTGTAAAACCATGTATATATCCCCAATAGTATCTAAAAAACATCTCCACTGCTAAATTTGCTAATAAGAAGACAATTAACGGAATTAGCAAACCGTATGCTAATACTTTTAGAAAATTTATAATATTCTTTTTCATTGTTTTACCCATTAAAAATTACGTCAATCAATCCAAATAATCCAAATACCAATAATAAAACAGGAATAATCCAAATAATTACCTGCACTATCAAACTTAAAATTCTAAATATAGAGCTAACGGTCTTAGGTTGATTTTTCAGAACGTTATAATATTTTGTTTCCGAAAGAAAACCTGCTATCAATATAATAATCCCACAAACACCTATAATAAACGTCTTTACAAACAATTGGTAATACCATTTGTAATAATGAGCTCTTGGTGGTTTTCCTGCCCAAAGGTCAATCTTATTATACTTATAAACACTTGAATCAAGATTAAAACCCACTATTATCAACAAAAAAGCAAGGAATATAATACCGATATAAATATATCTTTCTCTCCTATTGTTATGAATTGTCAGTAACCAAATAAAAGCCAAAGCAAATAATATAATTAATTCTACATAAACTAAATGAATATCTTTTAGTAGCGATGCACCTATATAGAAAAACAAACCGCATGTAACTGAGTAATACGCTCTTTTGATAATTTCTTTTGGTTTCATTTTATTGATTTTTGAGTTTGTTGTGATTATCTAATTAAAGAAAACGTTGTGGATAATCTTCGAGATTTTTAGCCACTTTTAGTTCTTCTACTGCTTTCTTATGTCCTTTTACTGCTGCTTTTTCCCACCAATAAATGGCGTTTTCAAGCCCCTCTTGACCCTTTTTTTTACATCCTTCAGTAAACGAGAAAATGAAATCATTATAATAATATAATCCCATTTTGTACTGTTGTTCTGCAAATCCCATTTTAGCCAAAGGTTCGGTAATTACTTTATTGTAACGTGGGAACATAAAGTGTGAATAATTTCTAAAACTATATGGGAAAGTGAGGAAAATATAGAATATGAGTAGCAAAGCTATTGTGCTGATAATTATTTTGATAGGTCGTTTCATTTTATTATTTTTTAGTATGACGTATTTTTTGTTTTATATACCCCTATAAAATTTATGTCATTGACTTTTAAGAAGTCTTAGGTTTTTTGAAAACATTGCGAAACTATAATTAAATTAGTAAAGTGTTATACGTATTGCATTTGCATTTAATACATCAGAGGTAAGGCTGTTAGTTACATCATGAATAATTATCACATTCTTAACATAATATACAATTGGTAGTGTTACCTCTATTAATTCACTTTCTTTTGTATCCTTATTAAATACTCGTTTTCTTACCATAGAATACAAATTGCCGTCTTTTTCAATAAACATATTTTTATCTTGATTTTCAATGCTATAGGCAAATGGAGTTATAGCCCAAAGATACTTGTAATCATCATCATCAAAACTTATGGTTGTAATATTCCAACAGCTATAAAGTTGTTTATCATGACTTTTTATTGCTTTATACTCTCCTGTGTAAATATTATAAAAGCCATAGTTAATATCAGCTTTGCGCCGATTAGAAGTTGTCCCTGCATATTGAGCATACCCATAAATAAGAGCAGAGCATACAATTACAAAAAATAAAATTACTTTTTTCATTTGATTATCAATTAGTTTATATTTACATAACCATTATCTTGTTGATGAATCACTTTATGAGTAAATTCAGATTCTCGTGTTTTTCCATTTGGATTGTAATGTGGATTCTCAGTTATATCAAAATGTACTCCCTTATTTAATTCAATTCTATAAAATGATTTTCCATTAATTATTTTTACATATAGAGATGCTTCTGTATAATTTGTAACATTTGGCTTTATAGTGTAAAGATAGGTTTTTGTTACGAATTTATAACCATCTTCTTCCATTTGATTTTGCATTTTTTGCCATTCATCTTTCTTTGTTTGTTCCTTATTAGGGGAGTTAGACTGAGCACATCCAACGGATAATACTGTGATACAAAATAAGATAATAAGTATTTTTTTCATAAAACTTTGATTTTTAATGCCGTCCAGTCCCGAAACAGCGAATTATTGAATAAGAAAGCGTTGAAACTGTAGTTTATTCATCAGTAAGGTTCTTGCAAAACCAGTAAACTAAAAAAACAACAATCCCAACGCTACGCGCCTATGCTGTTTGCCTCGTTTACTTTCAAATTTGCAAGATTTTACTGAGAGAACAAACTAAACACTTTCGTGCTTAAAAAGCCTGCAAAAATAGCATTATCTTAAACACTTGGGATTGTTGTATGACAAAAGTATAAATTTTTAAATAGGGTGTCAATTTAAGTTAAAACCCTTAACTATATCGGATATAACGCTGTCCATATAAATGGCTTGCCCCGAACATTGTCGCCCCCACCAAAAACAGCCTAAATCCTCTAACACAAATTCATTCTCTCGTCTTAGCCATCGGGCTAAAGTTGGTGTAATCAACCACCATTCCATAATATCGGAATCGTAAATAATAGCGTCGTCGTCTATCTTGTTGGCTTCCATAAGTGCTGAAACGACTGCGTTTTGAGGGGCTAATACGTGGTACTCCACTAATTGTCTTTCGGTAATCATAATTTATTAATTTATAAGGTTAAACGAAAAAAGCCACTCCCGAAAAATGGAATGGCTTTGGATTTTACTAAGATTTTTTTAATGTCTTAGCAATTAATATATGTCTTAGGTGTAAAAATATTTCTTAAAACTTCTAAGTGTCTTTTTTCTAAAAAATTACATGGCATAGGAGAATACGGAAAGTTGAGTTTTAAATTTCCCCTAAAGCAGTATAGGGGGGGATGTTTGCATAGGTGTCTGTTCGTGCGCACTATATACCAAATTTTTTTCGGGCTGTACAGAATCTTCCATATTTATTACTTTCTTGGATTGTGTGAGCGAGCCTGCGAGCGAATTATTTTAAGTTTTTCTATATCAACTTTTTAAGTTTATCAATAATTTCTCCAAATAAATCCAAGAGGGGAATATTCCTAAAAATATTAAAGGAAAGTTTCAAAATATCCAAATTAAGGGCATTTTTCGGATGACAAAAATTTTAGGGGGTATATAAAATGACTTTTTTATAAAAATTGTCATAACTCAATTTTTTACTTTAGATAACATTTTTAATCGTCTTTCGCCACTTATTCGGGCTTCTTCTACTTTAAAATAAAATTCTATATCCTTTGTTTTTGCATTTCTTATTTCAGATATATTGTGTTTATCAAATATCTTCTGTAATTCGTCTTTTATAAATGCAATTGCATATATCTCACCCACTTGAAATATAGAATAAATATCGACTTTAACATTTTCTGCCATTAACACCTCTTTGAGTTTATATTCCCCTACTGCTTTTTTAATAGCCGAATCAAGAAATTTCAAACTCTTTACCTTCTGAAAACCAATAATTTTAAAGGCTTCAAAAAACAAAGAAAAATCGTTTTTCAAGTCTTCAATTTCTCGTGGATTGTAAATGCCTTTTGGATTCTGCATTCTTTGGAAAATATCATGTAATAACTTTATTCTCTTGGCTTTTTCAATGCTTGCATTTCTAACCTCTTTTATCTCTTTTTCAGTGTAAACACAAAATTCAGATTCCGAATAAACGTCAAATGCGCCTGATTGAGAGTAGGCTTTATATAATTGAGTAGGATAGGAATAAAGCATTTTTAACCTTTCATCTAAATAAGCATTATTCCATCTGAAAAAATTTCTTCTGTTATTACCGTATATGTAGCCTTCCTGTACAAAGTCTGTTCTGTCAATAGCCTGATTAACAATATATCTTTCCCCATGTGCTGTAAGGTTGCTTTCAAGTTCTAACATTTTTAGATAGCCTACGTATTGTTCTTCCAAAATCTGTTTTAATTCTTCTATAAAAAACCATTCTATATCGGGATTTGTGTCTGTAATATGAATTAATCTTTTTATTCCGTTTCTGAAACGTCCAAAAATCTGTATGGCTTCTGTTTCGGGTTCAATAAGGGTAAAAGGTGTTTTTTCATGCAAGGCTTTATAAACCATTGAAAGCATGATTACTATAGGCTTGCAATCTAATTTAATATCAACGGCGGAATAGAAACGGCTTGTGAAAAAATTGTATTTAGAGGGTAGGTTTACTGTTTTATCTTCGTTGTAAATCAAAATATCAGAAACATTCTTCCAACCCTCTTTTTCTAATTCTTTGTGTTTCTTATTGCTACAGTAAATACTTGCTTCTTCTAATGAAATATTCAAATAATGCACCATATCTGATATTCCTTGCACAGAATTAAAGAATATGCAATATTTTGTATCTTCTTCCTCTTGATTAATTTTTTCAATTGTTCGCTTTAACATCAAGCTAACATTGTTAGTAGGCTTCAATTCAAGTGCTTGGGAATAATCATAGTCGGGGATAATTTTAATTATTTTAAATCCTTGTTCCTCAAATCGTGGGTCGTCAATAATGATAGGAGTTGCCGATACCATCGCTTTTTCTTCAAATAGGAAAAATTCATCTATTGGCAATGACATTTTTTCTCGGAAATCAATATCCGAAATTATCTTATCGCATTCATCAAATAGTAGAAAAAAGTCTTGTCTGTAGGGTATTTTAAGTTTTTTAAGTGCGCTAATGACTTTCGGGAAACTGTCGGGAGTGGTAAGGATTTTTATTTTTTCTCTTTTTTCAAATTGTTCTGTAATTTCCTCTATTATTTTCTCTTGCGTTATTTTTTCATACACGCCTATAATTTGCGGATGTTCTTCTTTCTTACCTATTATTACAGGTACATTTGGCTCTATGATAATTGAATGGCGGCGGTCAAATGTTATTTCTAAATATGTTGCTCCTATTCCGCAAATGGTTTTATCTAAAATGATGTTTGAGGGGATGCCCTCTGTAAATATATCTGTTAGTGTTTGCTCTTTTGTAATGGGTAGTTCTTCTATTGGCAAATTTGCAGAATGTAGATTTTGTATGTCGTATTCTTCTCTAATATATGCAGGGCTTTCAGTGTTTTCAAGAATTGCATTAAGTTCTTCTAATGTGTGGGGTAGAGTGCCATAATTTATTGAACCATACGGATAAGGTGCAATAATATTTATTCCGTTTTCAACTTGTTCACAAGTATAATCGGCATTGCGTTCTAATTCTCGTTTTAGATGCCTGTAAATGTAACTATCATCTACCCTATATTCAATTTCTTCCCGATTAAAAGAGAATTTGGGTAGTTTTCTACTTTCTCCTATAAACAAATAGTTCAATATAAATATCTCTATTTCAGGTGTAAACCAAGATGCAAAATAACCCATTCTTTCATCTTCGGGATGCCCGAATTGTAATAGAGGAATATTATTTTCTACTGTAAGTGTGATATTTAGTTGTATGCCGTCTTTTAAATATTGTGAAAATTTTCTATTTGTATTATAATATTGAACTAAATGAGGTTCAACATCTTTCAAGATAAAGTTGGGATAATACTTTTTCTTTTCTTCTTCCCAAAACTTTTTAACCTCTTTTTCCCAGTTGCTTGCCATTATAAAGAATTCAATTTGGCTTTTAATTCATCGGTTGTATAAGGTAGTTGTATGTATCTGATTATGCCATTTTTATACATTGCCAAATGCTCTTTTGATGTTAGGCTGTAAGATGTAACTTCGTTTGCATTATCTGCCTTGTAATGACGAAGTATAAAGTATTCGTTCATGTTTTTATATACCTTGTATGCCTCTGGCATTTTATCAGGAATAATACCATTTTTCAGGTAATTATGAATTTGTTGGTATATTTCTTTAGTAATAAATATTTTCATCTTTTTTCTGCCTACTTCGGTTTCGTAATAAGGTAAACCGTCTTCTATGCCTAATGATAGAGATAAAAACGGTTTGTCTCTCATGAAGAGAAATAAATCATTGTAATTTGCCCAGTTTGCAGATGTTATCAAATCTTGCTCTGTCATAGGCACAGATGACTTTTCATAATATGTATCGGTAAATTCATCGTAAAACAGATTACTATTATATTTTTCCTGAAAAGCCTCTTGAATCATTTCATTATCATATTCTTCCTGCATTGCTGCGTCATACGCATCACTATCATAAAATTCGTCGTTGTTCATAATAATACAAATTAAAATTAGGCGGCAAAAGTATAATAATATGGGATTGTCCCGAAATTTACAGAACAATCCCATATTTGATTTATGACAAACTTTGCAGAGGGTCTTTTAAACGATTATTTCCCAAAAGTTGTCATTACCAGATTTTTTTAATGTTGAATTTTTTATGAGAAATGCCGCTTCTTCGGTGGGTACTTCTTCTCCTCTATTTAACCTTTCAATAACCCTCTTTTGGCGTTCCTTTTCCATTTCGGCTTTTCTTTTGGCTTCGTTTGCTTGTTCTATTAAGTAAGCAGCATTTCTTTCTTTTTTTAATCTTTCTTTTTCATCTTTTTTGTCATGGTATGCAGCTATTCCATAAAGAATACACGAAGCAACTATAACAAACAATATAACTTGCATAAAACCCTCCATAATAACATTAATTTTTTGGCGAAAGTATTGTATTTTTAAGATTATGTGAAAATCAGTGCAAAATTTTACAATAAGTGCTGCATAGCCTCGTCAATCTGTGAATTCTCGAAACTGTCAAGGTAGATTTGTGTTACCCTCTCCGAACTATGCCCAAGTGATTCACAAATTATTGAAGTGCTTACTCCTGCTCGTTTCAAAACTGTTGCGTAAGAATGTCTTGCAACGTAAGTAGTTAAATCAATCGGGATTTTCAACTCCTTCCCTACCTCTTTCAACTTCTTATTTACATTCGTTATTACTTTGTGAATACGGTTGCGCTGTGATTGTTCGGACTTGTGAAAATCGGATAGGATTGGGAATATATACCGACCGCCTAACGCTTTGTAAAATTCAATTATTTCAACGGCTTTTAGTTGTAACGGCAAGCGTATGAGTTTCCCTGTTTTCTTTCGGGTGTATATCAGTCTGCCATCTATAAGATTGTCGTTTGTCATATAAGCCATATCCACGAAATTGATACCGCCTGTATAGTACGAAAATGCGAAAATGTTTATCGCTAATTGAGTATATCGGTCTTTTTCCGTACAATCATACCCGATAACAGTATTTATTTCGCCTTTTGAGATTGCCCTTTTTGCAGTGGCTTTTTGCAATTTTGAGACCTTGTAAATCTTAAATGGGTAGTACTCAGGCTTTACAACATTTTGTTCAATAGCCAAATTAAAAATGGCTCGTAAGGTACGGAAACGCTTGCCTATGGTATTCTCGGCTGCCTTTTCGGAACGTAACCACATTTCGTATCTTTTCAGCCAATTAATATCTATGTCTGAAAAGTAGATGTCTAAATGCCCATTAAACTTTTTGAGCGAGTTAGATAGTTCTAAAAATGTCATTGCGTAGCCTGTACGTTTCTGTTCTTTCAAACAGGCAATTTGTGTGAGAAATAAATCTCCTACAGTTCTTGATTTTAAAGGATTTTTGACTTTCTCCATAAGAGAAGTTGCTGTAAAATCCTTGCTTTCTGCTTTTAACTCTAAAACTTGTTCCCGATACTCTGAAACTTTTGCGGTAATAACACGCTCAATTTGGCTTTTGTTCGGGCAGTGTCGTTTAGGTTTGTTCTTCAGAAAATCCCAAAAGATAGGGTTGAGTGAGATTCCGATGCTCGAATACTTGCGTTTTCGCTCTTTTGTGATTCGAAGCATTAAGGGGGATTCATTGTTTGCCAATACTTTAGATTTGTAGCAAACGACTTCAATTGTAACGCTCATGGTTTACACAGTGGTTTACACAACTTGCTAAAATCATAGTAAAATCGTCGCAAAACCACCCACCAAACCCCACACAAAAGCAAAAGTCGCTAACAATCTTTTTTGTTGATTATCAGCGACTTTTGCGCGTGGTGCTGGACAGAATTGAACTGCCGACACACGGATTTTCAGTCCGTTGCTCTTCGGTAACAAAAGGCTGCGCCTTTCGTTCCCTACCAACTGAGCTACAGCACTTTAACGTATGTTCGCTTTTCAGATTCTGCATATATTTTGGTTACGGTTTAACTCATGGTTTAACTTTCTTGTTATTCCGAGAAAGGTTTATAATTTATTTAATTTATTGATTTATAATAGTCTTAGGAATATGAAAACGCTTATGTTTATCCATAAATTAACTGTTTAGTGGCGTTCACTTCTTTGATAAAATATGGATTGGTAAGGTCTTTTTCGGATGTAAGGTCAACGGAACGGTTAAGTGCCTTTTCTAATTCATTTTGGAGTTTAAAATAGTAATCTACAACGTCCAACAATGGAATATCCTTTTTGAAAGTATATAAGAAATTCACATCACTGTTTTCAGAAAATTGCTCTGTTAGTACCGACCCAAAAGCATACAAGCGTTCCACCTTATTGCGTTCACAAAGTTCTCTAATTTGTGGAATATGCGGATTTAAGTACATGATATGTTTATGAAACTGTTATTACTATCTAATACGATTTATCTCATCTGTACGGGGTGCGAAGATGTTCGTTTAGCAATTGGTCGCCTAATTGATATTTATCAACTTCTTTTTCTACTTGTTGAATATAAGAATTTTGTAGATGCACTAACTTCAAACTTCGCTTTGGGCGCATTTTTCAAATTGGTGGCAGCAATTTTCTCAAAACGTACTGCTGCTTCCCCTCTTAAAATTGGAACACTTTTAATTGCAATAGCCATAATTTCTTATTTGAAATGTTGTAACTTATTCAACAGAATAATTTTGCATTGCTGCGCTGCTCAATTCTTGTACCGACATGCCAACAAACAAATTCTTTTGCCATTCTGTATAGTCAAATGGTTCACGATTCATAAGCATTACAAAACGTTCGGCTTCTACATTGCCTAAACCATTAATCAAAAGGCGCATACCTTTATCGCGTAAAACTGTATCTGTATTCATAATCAAATATTTAATTCATCTATAACCATAAGTGGATTAATTACTCTTATTTCAGGAATTACTGTATTTATCAATTTTTTGTCAGTAGTAATAAAAAAATCTGCATCTGTTTCAACTGCGCAAGCAATATGCAAAGCATCTTTAACCTTAATTCCTTTCTTATATAACGTTCCTGCAAATGATATTATTCTTTCATTTTCTACACAAAACACAGAAGCATACTTTTTCCAATCATAAATGGCATTCCGTCTTTCTTTATAAGGATTTTGATTGTTCTCAAATTCTAAAATATATGACCATACCAACTCATATTTCCCTAATAATATAGCATTTTGTACATATAATTTTGCCTCTGTCTCCATTTTGATTTTCAGTTGTTCCTGATTGTCAAACGGACGATTAAAGCAGCAATTATCTAAATATAAACGGTATGGTTTCTGCATATTAATTTATTCAACGGCAAAAATAACATTTTTAGTATTAGAATTATTTGAATACGTTTTTAATTAAGTATGTTTTGCAAGGTCTTTGCTTCCCCAAATAAACCAATAAAGGGGTTAAGGAATTTTAAAATAATACTTTACGGAAACAATAACAAATACCAATCCTTTATTATTTTGAAATTCATTAACCCCTTTACCTGCAAGGGTTCAAGCAATTTTCCCTATAACAGTGTGAGCGTAACGCCTTTTAACAGTCTTAGCCCTGTCTTCCCCAAACAAATCAATTACTATTTGTATGGCTTCCTCGTCATCATAAGTAATCATACATTCGTGGTTTGCCCATTCATAATCGTAAACATCTTGGGGATTACATTCTTCTGCAATTTTCTTGTTCTTTGCTTCGTAAAAGGCATAAACGGCTTCTAATCCCTCTTTTGTTCCGTATAAACCGCAGGAATCTTGGAAAATCTTTTCATCTTCCCCAATACCTGCCTTTATTCTACCGTCTTCAAATTGACTTTTAGAGAAAGCAAAGAAGCATTTATCAAGGATAGGTTGTTCATCACATATTTCTCTATAGCGTTTTGTTGTGGATGAGGTTTGCATAATAAATTGAATTAAAGGTTAATAATTGGTTTGATAAGTAGCATTTACTTTGTCTTTATACTCTTGCTCGCTCATTTCGCCTGTTTCTATAAGACTGTCTAAAACTGTAAGGTCTTCACAAAACACATCTTCAATAATTTGCGTTACCCTCTGTGATTCATTTAATAAATAGATGTTATAAAGGTCTTTCCCTTCATTGAGGCTAATAATAACCCACCCTTTGTGTTTGTAGCCATTTACCCCAAGTCCAAGTGAGGGCATATTTCTATAAATCATTGCTTTTTGCATTGAGATACCCCAACTCCACAAAACGTTAATGTTGAATGTGGCTTTAAGTTGTCTGTAGATTTCATTTGCAATTTCGTTTACTCTAATTGCTTGTTGTTCTTGTGCATTCATAATAATAAATTTTAAGGTTAATAATTCTGAATAGTTAAATTGTCTTAGCACGGCAAAATGTCTGCAATTGCCACATTAGCAGGTCTGCAAAACGCTGCAATGGTCTCAAACAAATCAAATTTTTCTTCTTCCTGTGCTTCAAAGTCTTCAAAAGAATTGCTGTGTTCTTCGCATTCAAACGAAATATCACATTCGGTACAATCCCGAATAATGTCAATACAAGCAATGCAATAATTTTCTTCATAATAATTTGATTTACAGATTTATTCTTCAACTTTTGACAAAGGATAATTATACCAACGATTGCTTACTGTTAGCTTATTATGCTCTTTATTCAAAGTAAGAGTTGCATTCAGCCAAAGAAAATTTCCACTCCGTTCCAATTCATGACAACTCCAAGTCAACTCGCCTGTTTTTGTAATATTCTTAAATTTTGCATCATCAATTTTGATTTTTCCTTTTTGCAAAAGACGTAGCCACATACCCGAATTAATTTTGGAAAAAGCACCGAAGCTGCCATAAAAAGTAATCTCAAACTCACCTTTATTACTTAACCACTTTCCTGTAAGTTCACTATTTGTAACTGTTTCTGTCGAATTTAAAGATGTTTCTTTTGCGGCAGGCGTTATAATAAATGCTTCATCTTCTACAAAATCTTCATTTGTAAATTCAATCACATAAGCCGAAACAGTAACGGTTTTAAATCCTACCACTAAGAAAAACTTGTTATTTACCTCAATTGTTTCGTTAATTACGGCTCTTGATTTGCCGATTAAATTCGCCGATTCAAGCATTTGGCTTCTCGCTTTTTCAACTAATGGTCTTTGATATCCGCCAAAAAGACATAATACTCTCGTCCCAGTTGCTGTTCCTGTAACTTTTTTAATGATTTTGTAATTGTTGGTTTGAAGTACCACATTTGTCGTGCTATTATTCAGATTTGCTGTTAAGCCCGAATGAATTGCACAAGATGATAAGGTAATTGCCAATAGCCACATTAAAAACGGCTCGTAAAGTACGAAAACGCTTGCCGATGGTATTCTCGGCTGCCTTTTCGGAACGTAACCACATTTCATACCGTTTCAGCCAATTAATATCTATGTCTGAAAAGTAGATGTCTAAATGCCCATTAAACTTTTTGAGCGAGTTAGATAGTTCTAAAAATGTCATTGCGTAGCCTGTACGCTTCTGTTCTTTTAGATGTTCAATTTGTGATAAAAACAGTTCGCCTACTGTTCGGGAATTTACGGGCTTATCAACTGATTCAATAAGTGATGTGGCTGTAAATTGCTTATTATCCGTCTTAAATTCAATAATTTGTTGGGCGAATTGTTGGCTTTTCTCTGCTATTATCTTCTCTATCTGCACTTTATTAGGACAGTTTCGTTTGGGTTTGTTCTTCTCAAAATCCCAAAATTGCGGCAAAACTGAAATACCTATACTCAAATATTTCTTCTTACCGTCTTTACAGACGCGAATCATTAAAGGATGTTCGCCATTTGATAGTGTTTTTGACTTGTAACACAAGATGTTAATACCTGCTGTCATTGCTAATTCTGGTTTAACTCTCGGTTTAACTTTGTGCGCTAAAACACAGTAAAATCGTCGCAAAACCACCCACCAACCCCACACAAAAGCAAAAATCGCTAACAATCTTTTTTGTTGATTATCAGCGACTTTTGCGCGTGGTGCTGGACAGAATTGAACTGCCGACACACGGATTTTCAGTCCGTTGCTCTACCAACTGAGCTACAGCACCAGCCCGTTTTAAGAGGCGGCAAAAATATACTTTTTTTGCAATCTGATGAAAAAATGAAAATATTTTCGTCAAAATATGATTATTGTAAAAAAAACCCATTATTTTGTACGCATAAATTAATGAAGGTTTCAAATTATATTATTATGGATACCAAAATATTACAAATCACAAATGATGTACAATGGATCGGAGCTCTAGATAAAGATATTCGCGTTTTCGACATTGTAATGGAGACAAAGTATGGAACGACTTACAATTCTTATTTCATTAACGCGGATAAAAAAGCGGTGGTGGATGTAGTGAAAGAGCAATTTTTCCCTGTTTTTGAAGCGAAATTGCGCCAAGTATGCCAACCTGAAGAAATCGCTTATATCTTTGTAAGCCACACAGAGCCCGATCATAGCGGAGGCTTAAAAAGATTATTAAAAATAGCGCCTAACGCAACAATTGTGGCATCAAATTCCGCCATTATGAATTTGAAAGAGCAGTTGAATATGCAGTTTCGATACATAACGGCAAACGATGGGTTTGTTACCGATTTGGGCAACAAGAAAGTAACCACCCTTAGTGCACCTAATTTGCATTGGCCCGATACGGTTTTTAATTATTTGCAGGAAGATAAAGTGTTGTTTACTTGCGATGCTTTTGGGGCGCATTTTTGCCACGAAGCAATGTATGATGACCAAGTGGGAAGTTATGGTGAGGCATTCCAATATTATTTTGATGTCATTTTAAAACCGTTCAGCAAGTTTTTCTTGAATGCGATTGAGAAAATTTCGCACTTGCAAATTGATGCAATTTGCACCGGGCACGGACCACTACTAAGGGAAACTTCTATGAAAATAATAGAAAAAACAAAATATCTGTGTGAAGAATATCTCAAGAATTACCCTGAAAAAAATAGGATATTAATTGCTTTCGTTTCCGCTTACGGATATACGAAAACTATTGCAGAAAAATTGAAAGAGGGCGCGGAAAAAGTGCCCGGTATTGCAGTTGATTTTTGCGACATCGAAACTATGGATTCGGCAACTTTGGGTGAAAAAATTGCCAAAGCTAATGCGTATTTATTGGGAAGTCCTACCATTAACCAAAACATGCTTCCGCAACTGTATCATTTGTTTGCTTTGATGACGCCGCTTCGCGACAGAGGAAAACTCGCCGCCGCTTTCGGCGCTTACGGCTGGTCGGGAGAAGCCAAACAAAACCTTGTTTCTAATATCAGTAACCTAAAACTCAATTGCTATCCTGAATCGATGTTTGTGAAGTTTATTCCTTCTGAAATAGAAGAAGAAGCGATTGTAAAATTTGGAGAATCGTTTGCAAATGAAATGAAAGCTTAGGTTCAAATTTCTCACAAAGATGCGAAGTCGCAAAGAATTTTAAATATTTAAATCTTTAAATAATAACTATGGCTAAAGTAAATGTTTTTATCCCTTGCTGCATGGATATGTTTAGTCCGGCGGTGCCCCGTAGCGTTTTTGCCGTATTGGAACGTTTGGGTGATGAAGTAATATATAATCCTGAACAAACATGTTGTGGTAGAAGGCTTTATCAAGTTGGAGAATTAGAGTTTGCCAAAGAGTTAGCCAACAAGTTGATATTGGAATATGATTTGAAATATCCCATGGTGGTTCCCACAACATCGTGTGTGGGATACATAAAAAACTACTACAAAGAGTTGCTTGAAAATACTACGGAAGTAAATATGCTCCGCAACTTTACCCAAAATGTTTACGAATTATGCTATTATATTGTTAATATTAAGGCTATTGAAAAATTAGATAATACTTTTAATCATCGGGTATTCTATTTTAAATCCTGCTCTGCACGAAATTTGTATAAATTGGACGACGAACCCGAATTGTTACTAAGCAATACAAAAGGCTTAGATTTACTTATTGATACAGAATTAAATACATGCTGCGGCGCCAATAGCCATTTTGCCCTTGCCAATCCGGAAGTTTCCGATGTTTTGTGTAATCAAATTATTGAACGTGCATACCAAATGGGCGCTCAGTACATCACCTCCACTGATATACATTGTTTACAGCATATTGATGCTGTGTTGAATACGCTTGATATTACGTTGGAAACAATTCATATTGCGGATATTTTACTGGGAGAAAATGAGTGATTTTAAGGATGCTCTTACAAATCCCAACACACAGATAATAAATCCCACTAAAAATATCATCGCAAGTCCCCAAGTTCCCGCACTTACATTCCCAAATCCCATACTTACTCCCAATAGAGAGCCCAACGTTCCTGTTAAAATAGCGCAAAGCGGCACAATAATATTCTCTTTATAAAGCAACTTGAATATCCGTTTTTCTTCAAACCCCAATGCGCGATATAGCATTATTTCTTGCGTTCGCGCAAGCATGTTTTTGCGCACAACAATGATGAAGCTGAAGATGCCGAGCAACAAACCCAAACCTCCCAAAGTGAGAAAAATAGTGAGGTAAGTGTCGGTAACGCTGTAAAACATTTTCAATCGTTCCCCGGTGGGCATCACACGCACGCCGTAGTTGTTCAATGCCTGTGAAATGAGCGTTTTTGTAGCGTCAATTTCTGCATCCGGTGCTTTAATTAACATGATTTCGCTGCCCGATATTTCACTCCAGATTTCTGAGAACAGACTTTTATCAAGGAGTATGTAGCCTTGAAAAATGGAGTTTTGGAGCGTGCCAGCTAATAGAATGGATATACTTTCACCTTTTTCGCCTATGTAAACAAGGGTATCACCTAATTTTTTCCCCAGACTCCATGTTAAAACGGTTTCATCTACTAATGCGGGATACATAGAATTTTCGGCAGTTTTGAATTTATCGAAAATGTTTTCACCGGAATCGTCAAAAATGGTTTTTCCAATTCTAAAATCACTGTTTTTCAATTCTTTCATATCTATCCCCAACACATTCGGGTTTGCTACCTTATTCAGGTTAAGGCAACTTGCATCATCAGCGCTGTATTTTAATAATTGCATCACACGTGCATCTTTAGGTAAATCGTTCAGTGCCAATTTAGTGCGCCCTTCTTCGGTTTGAATATTATGATAGACCGGTACACTCGTTTCGCACCAAAGCGAATACCCGCCCGTAGCAGTGCGAATTTGGGAACTGTCGGCAAAACTCCGGCGGTTCAGTCCCACCGAAAATACGATGAGTATTCCCGATGCCAAAGATATAAACGATAACAACGCTTGTTTTTTGCTGTAAAATATTGAAGCCCACATTAATCTTATAGTGGAAAAATTATTTTGTGTACTTTGCGCTTTCTTTGTGCACTTTGTGGTTAAATGTTTCTTTTGCAACGTACGAACAATACAAATGTACAACAACGACAGAGATAAAATAATGCCGGAAAACAAACCTGCTAAAACTGTTATTAAATTAGGATATACACTAAAATCTTCGGTATGTGTTGCCCCTTTCCAAATATTACCAAGCAAAAATAAAACCAAATAAGTATAAAGCAATCCGACAATTACGCCTAATATAGCAGAAATAAATACTACGGGGGCTGATTCCCTTAATAGCAATCGCAAAATACGTTTGCCGGAAAATCCTGTAGCCTTTAACAGATTGAGTTCATCACGTCTGCGGAAAAGCATTTCAGACAGCGGAACGATCATCAACATGCCGGCAGAAATGATGATGAAAAAACCGAGCGATAAAAATAAGCTTGAAAAATCAACGCCCGACTTGGCGGCGGTAATTCCTGCCTCGCGCGGGTAAATCAGCTGAACATCAAATATTTCATACGTCAAATCTTTTAAACGGTTTGTGTCGTTAATTTGCAAGGCAGTAGCACTTCCGTAAGCATTTTCCCAACGCGGCGCCAAAGTAGGGTAGGGGACAAGAGCTTTGGGTGTATTTTTATATTTTGCCCAATAATCTTCATCTTCAGCTGTAATCAACTTCATGTTGATGGGCAAATCGCTATTCCAGTCCGTGCACCGCTCTACATTGGATAGACCGGGAAAATCGGCACTCAAGGTCTTATCGGCCTGCAGATCTGCTAAGGGTACTATTTTTGCAACTTTAAGAAAAACAGAATCTTCAATCAAAGTTTTAAATTGCCGCGAAACAAAATAACTGATGGAAACGGTATCGTTTAATCCGACATTCAACCTTCGGGCGGCGTAATCCGAAAGTATGATTTCATCGGGATTTAACAGTTGCCCTTTGTAATAATCAACGGCAGTAATGAATGAATACGGAATGCTGTTGGCACTCCTATGAGTCCATTCCTCTGTCTTACCTCCATTTGTAAAAATGTAAGCAGTTGGGATGGGAGAAATACCTTCATTAGTACTGATAGAGTTTGACAAATAGGTGTAAATCCGGTTTGATGAGGAATCATGCTCACAAAGTGTTTCCACCACTTGATCTTGAATAAAAATACGGTCAGAGGTAATAGTTGTTATCTGGTTTTCAGTATGAACATTCAACCCCGACTGTGTATAATTCCACGCAGCCGCAAATTCATCTTCCGAAATAAGATGATCAGATAAAATTACATTAATTTTCCTCGAAACACCCATTACCTCAGCCAATTCTCCTCTGTTAACAAAAATATTGAAAGGTATCGTCTGTTCATTTTTTAGATTGAAATTTCCGCCTCGTTCCACAGAAATAACGGAATTTAGCTCTAATCTCAAACTCGTTGTATAAGTGTCTGTTACAAACATAGAACCTAAGGGCACTATGCCTGCGGAAGGTAGCCGCAAAACAAGATGTTCTGTTTGTGAGAATTTAATTTCGTTATAAAGTGCAGTATTTATTTTGGCTTGTCCTTTTTTTATATCCAAATCATCTGTGCCCCAAACCGTAACCGGAATGAGTTTTCCTGATACGGAAACGAAACCGTTCATTAACAAAATACCCCGTTTTTCCGTCCCCACATTCAACGATGCAATGATATTTTCATTCAAATACGAATACCGTGAAAAAATAACCGTTTCCGTTTTTCCTAACCGTTCCTCCACGCGCTTAACCAACGTGTTGCGTACCGAATCGCCCACCATAAGACTTCCGGTGATAACGGCTACTGCCACAATCACGGCAATAGCAATCAAGTGGTAAAAGGATTTATATCGAGAAATGCTTCTTAGGATGAGATGCCGGGTATTCATTTTTTTATTTTTTATGATAAACCTCCGTTTTGTAAGGTCAGTCTTCTGTGGGCAATAGCTGCCGTTTCGTCCGAGTGTGTTACCATTATAATGGTGGTTCCTAATTCCTTATTAACCTTTGCCAGTAACAAAGCTACATTGCGTGCATTCTCCGCATCAAGTTGTCCGGTGGGTTCATCTGCTAAAACGAGCAACGGTTTCATAACCAACGCACGACACAGAGCCGTACGACTGGCTTCTCCTCCCGAAAGCGTATCGGGATATTGGTTCGCAACCGAAGTAATGCCCGTTAATTCCATTAATTGCTTGGCATAGTCTATCTGCAAGTCTTCCGTTCTGTTTTGAAAAGCCAATGTTGGTAACAGTATGTTTTCCAACGCTGTAAGTTGTGGCATTAACCGGTGGTCTTGAAAAACAAATCCAAGCTTTTGGTTGCGAATGGCGGAATAATCCACTCCGGGCGTATTAATTTGCATATTGTTGAGTACATAACTGCCCTCATCGGGTTGAAGTAGCGTTCCCAAAATCAAAAGCAGCGTGGTTTTTCCTGAGCCGGATGCTCCCTTAATGGCAATAAAATCACCCTTTTCTACATTCATATTTACGCCACGTAACACATGGTTGAACGAATTTTCCCCATCGGGATATTTTTTTGTGATTCCGGATAATCGTACCATATTTAATTTCAATAAAATTGTTGCAAAAATACATATTAAGGTGCAAAAAATGTATTTTCGCACCTTAAGTGATCTTAGATATTAACACCTGAATTGAAAAAAAATTATTTACGTCATGAAAATACCCCCATCCGAATTACCTTTGCAGCCCAACGGCGCCATTTACCACCTTGGCATTCATCCCGAAAATTTAGCCGATAAAATTATATTAGTGGGTGATCCGGGACGCGTAGAAACCATCTCCGCCAAGTTTGATACTGTTGAATTTACGCATTCACATAGAGAATTAACCACACACACGGGATGGTTTCAAAACAAAAGAATTTCCGTTGTTTCTACCGGAATGGGAACAGATAATATTGACATCGTGCTGACAGAATTGGACGCTTTGGCGAATGTTGATTTGCAGAAAATGGAAGTCAAACCGGAACACAAAACTCTTACCATGGTACGCATTGGAACATGCGGCGCTATTCAAGAAAATATTCCGGTAGGTTCGTTTATTGCCGCCAAACAAGGCTTTGGGTTTGATGGATTATTACAATTTTACAAACATGATGCGCGCGGTTATGAAGACTTAGTGGCGCATTTTGTGAAGTTTACCGGTTGGGGCGAGCGATTGCCTTATCCTTACTGCTATCCTGCCGACAAAACGCTTTTGGAAACCATTGCTTTCGACATGGTGCAAGGTATTACGGCAAGCGCACCCGGTTTTTTTGGTCCGCAAGGCAGAGTAGTTCGGGCGCCGTTAGCATTCCCTCAGCTTAATGAGAGAATAGAAGATTTTGTTTATCAAGATCAACGAATTACAAATTTGGAGATGGAATGTTCTGCGATTTATGGATTAGGAAATGTACTTGGTCATAGAACATTAACGGTTTGCTTGGCGATTGCCAATCGTGTTACCCACCAATTTTTAAAAGAATACAACAAAGAGATGGACGAATTAATAACGAAAGTGTTACATAGAATATGAAAGATATTACCCTTTTAATTTTAGCTGCCGGCATGGGAAGCCGTTACGGCGGATTGAAACAGCTGGCTGAATTAGGTCCCAACGGAGAAACAATCATGGATTACTCTGTAGATGACGCCATTGCAGCAGGATTCACCAAAGTAGTTTTTGTGATTAGAAAAAGTATGCAAGAGGCTTTCGAAGCTCAAATATTATCGAAATATAAGCATAAGATAAAATGTGAATATGTGTATCAAGAGTTGGATTCGCTTCCGGAAGGATTTCATCAAAATCCGGAACGCGAAAAACCGTATGGTACGGCGCATGCCATCCTTGTGGCGAAAGATGCTATAAAAGAACCGTTTGCCGTAATCAATGCCGATGACTTTTATAGTCGTAAAGCTTTTGTTGCCATGGCTGATTTTTTACGACAACCTACTTATAATGAAAAACCGGTGTTTGCCATGATTGGCTATCAATTAAAAAACACGCTTTCGGAGCACGGAACGGTAGCACGCGGCGTGTGCCAAGCCAATGAAAATAGAGAACTGGTTTCCATTACAGAGATGACAAAAATTCAACGAATAGGCAATACTATTCAAAATACGGATGAAAAAGGTACGGTAACGCTTACGGGCGATGAGCCGGTTTCTATGAATTTCTGGGGATTTACACCCTATTTCTTTACTTTTTTGAACGATCTTTTTGTTCAATTTTTGAAAGAAAACAACAACAATTCAAAATCAGAATTTCCTATCCCTACAGCAATTAATTATTTTATAACCAATCGCTTGGCTACTATAAAAATCATTGATTGTGATGCCGTATGGTTTGGCGTAACGTATCAAGAAGATAAACCGTTGGTAATGGAAAGATTAGCGCTACTGTCTTGAGGTGGCTTAAAAAGTCTCTAATTTAGAGTTTGCGGTCTAATTTTTTATTACATCGTTGTACGCCGGATTCCTATCAAAAACATCCTGAGCAAAAGAGCATTGAGGATAAATCGTATAGTTGTTCTCACGGGCAAATTCAATCGCTTTCTCAACCATTTTTTTCCCTACTCCCTGTCCTTTATATTCATCACTTACCTCCGTATGATTAATGATAAAATACTCATTTCCTGACCATACGTATGTCATTTCTCCGATTACTCTGCCGTCTTCTGTTGCCAAAAAAACGCCTTCTGTAGTTCCGTTTTCTTGTATTATTTCCATAATATGTAATTTTTATGTGGGGCACAAAATTTTGTGCCCCTACGTGTATGTTATAATAATCCTCTATTTCGTAACAACGGCTCAATTACCGGTTTTTTACCTCTAAACTGGATATACAACTCCATGGGATCTTGCGTATTTCCTTTTTCTAGGATAAAAGTACGGAACAAATCAGCGGTTTCTTTATCAAAAACATCACCTTTTTCTTTAAAGGCTTCAAAAGCATCGGAATCTAAAACAGCTGCCCAAGTGTAAGAGTAATAGCCTGCATCATAACTATTTGTGAAAATATGTGTAAAGTAAGTACTTCTGTGTCTCGGGATGATTTCAGAAATTAAACCGATTTGTTTCATTGCATTGACTTCAAATTCGGGAAGGGCTATTTTGGTTGGCTTTGTAATGGTGTGGTAAATCATATCCAAGAAGGAGGATGCCAGTAATTCCGTGTTAATAAAACCTTGCCCGTAAGTAGCGGTAGCTTCCAATTTTGCAATCAATTCATCAGGAATTACTTCGCCGGTTTGCCAATGTTTTGCATACATTTTAAGCACTTGCGGATCGGAAGCCCAATGTTCCATAATTTGTGAAGGTAGTTCTACGAAATCGCGAGAAACGTTTGTGCCTGATAATGAACGATATTTGACATTGGCAAGCATGCCATGTAAACCATGTCCAAACTCGTGGAAAAACGTCTCTACTTGATCAAACGATAAAAGTGCAGGAAGCTCTGCAGTAGGTTTCGCATTGTTCATCACTAATTTTACAATCGGAATTACATTTTTGCCCTCTTGGGTGTACCATTGCTCGCGGAAACTCGTCATCCAAGCGCCACTGCCTTTACTCTCTCTTGGAAAATAATCCATGTATAAAATGGCAATCACCTCACCATTGCGTTTTACTTCAAATACTTCATTATCATCTTTATAATATTTTGGAAGATTGGGATTGAGATGAAAAGTAATGCCGAACAATCTTTCGCTTACTTCAAACGCGCCGTTTTTTACACTCTCTAAAGAAAGATAAGCGCCAAGCTCTTGTTCATCAATATCATATTTTTCTTTGCGTAATTTTTCAGTATAAAACCTCCAATCGTAAGGTTGCAATTTAAAATCACCGCCTTCGGCATCAATCATTTTTTGGTATTCCGCAGCTTCCTCTTTTGCTTTTCTAAGTGAGGGCGTCCACATTTGTGTTAATAAATTCTCTACTGCTTCAGGAGTTTTAGCCATTGTATTTTCCAATACAAAAGCGGCATGCGTATTGCAATCGAACATATGAGCGCGCTCTAAACGCAAATTCACCATTTCGTCAATAATTTCTACGTTACTAAATTCTCCTGTTAAACAACGAGTTGCATAAGCTGTCCACATTTCTCTGCGTAACTCTCTGTCTTTGCAAAATTGTAATAACGGTTCATAGCTTGGCAATTGAATCGTGAAAACATGTTTCCCTTTGGTGGCTTCGTCTCTATTGCCCAAGTCAAGAGCTGCGGCAAGAGCGTTTGCAGGCATACCTTCCAAACGCGTTTCATCTTCCACTACCAGCTTGTAATCGTTGGAGGCTTTTAAAACGTTGCTTGCAAATTTTAAAGAAAGCAATGATAATTTTTCGTTAATTTCTCTAAATCTTGGTTGTTTTTCCTCAGAAATATTGGCGCCGCCACGAACAAAACCTTTGTATTGTTCTTCCAATAATCTTCTTTCCACCGGTTCTAAATTCAGTTCATTTCTTTTTTCGTAAACGATTTTGATACGCTCAAAAAGGGCTGCATTCAAGCTAATGTCGTCGGAATGTGCAGAAAGCATAGGCGCTACTTTTTCTGCAATCTCTTCCATTTCAGGGCTATTACAAGCATACTTTAATGGAAAGAAAACCATCGTAACTTTGTAAAGTAACTCGCCACTATACTCCAACGCTTCGCAAGTATTTGCAAAAGTAGGTTCTTCCGGATTGTTACAAATCGCTTCAATTTCGGCTTTTTGTTGCGCTATACCTTTTTCAAAGGCAGGCAAATAATGCTCATACTTGATTTCATCGAACGGAGGAATGCCGTAAGGCGTAGTCCACGTTTGAAAGAATGGGTTTTGGGAGTCTTTTTTACAACATCCCACAATCATTGCTGCAGCAATACACATAACAAATAAGATTTTTTTCATTTTTTATATTGTTCAAAGTTTTAAAGTTTTAATGATTTAACTACCCCGTCTCGCTTCGCGAGCCACCCCTTCAATGAATTGAAGGGGAATTATTCGGGGCGCATCTGCGGGAAAAATAATACATCTTGTATCGAATTAGAATTAGTCATAATCATGGATAATCTATCAATTCCAATGCCCAAACCTGCGGTAGGCGGCATTCCGTATTCTAATGAACGCAAGAAATCTTCATCCAATACCATAGATTCCTCATCACCGCGTTTGCCCAATTCTAACTGATCTTCAAAGCGTTTGCGTTGATCAATCGGATCGTTTAGCTCGGAATAGGCATTGCAAATCTCTTTTCCGTTGCAAACTGCTTCAAAGCGTTCGGTTAAATTAGGAATGGAACGGTGTTTTTTAGTTAACGGCGAAGTTTCGATAGGATAATCGTAAATAAAAGTGGGCTGTATCAAATGCGCTTCGCAGGTCTCTCCGAAAATTTCGTCAATCAATTTGCCGCGTCCCATGGTTTTATCCACTTGTATGCCGCATTTCTTGGCAAAATCCGCCATCTCTTTTTCATCCATGTTAGAAACATCTACGCCTGTAAAATGCTCAATGGCGCCATACATTGTATAACGTTTCCAAGGGCGTTTAAAGTCAATAATGTTCTCGCCTACTTGTACTTGTGTGGTTCCATGCAGCGCTAATGCTACTCTTTCTACCATTTCTTCCACCAAGTTCATCATCCATTCATAATCTTTATACGCTACATACAGCTCCATTTGCGTAAACTCCGGATTGTGAAAGCGCGACATTCCTTCATTACGAAAATCTTTTGAAAATTCGTACACGCCGTCAAATCCGCCAACTATTAAACGCTTTAAATACAATTCATTAGCAATGCGCAAATAAAGCGTCATATCCAATTTATTATGATGCGTTTTAAATGGACGTGCCGCTGCACCGCCGTACAGCGGTTGTAAAATTGGCGTTTCCACTTCTAAATATCCTTTCTCATTCAAGAAGTTGCGCATGGTGTTTACCAATTTTGTGCGTTTAATAAAAGTATCTCTCACATGTGGATTAACAATCAAATCTACATAACGCTGACGGTAACGCAATTCAGGATCTTGGAAAGCATCGTATACTTCGCCCTCTTTTTCTTTTACAATAGGTAAGGGTTTCAACGATTTACAGAGAATGGTAAACTCTTTTACGTGAATACAGGTAGCGCCGGTTTGCGTGGTAAACACAAAACCTTTCACTCCAATAATATCACCAATATCCAATCTTTTAAACACACTGTTATAAAGCGTTTTGTCTTCGCCCGGACAAAGTTCGTCGCGTTTGGCGTAGATTTGAATTTTACCCACGGTATCTTGCAATACAAAAAATGCCACTGCACCCATAATGCGTTGGCTCATAATTCTTCCCGCGAAACTGATATCTTGATATAGAGTATTATCTTTGGGAAAATTTTCCAAAATTTCTTCGGAAGTAACATTCACTTCGTACAATGCTGCCGGATAGCAATCGATGCCAAGATTGGTAAAATCTTGCAATTTCTCTCTTCTAATAATTTCTTGCTCACTTAGTTGGATAGACATGTCTGTTTATTTTTAAAGAAGCAAAAATATAAAAAAAGATGTAACTTTTTGCAAAGCCACACTTTCGAAGAGAAAATCGGCGAATTCAGTATTTCATTTTCACTTGTTTTCATTATATCTTATATTGTCGCCGGAATGGTCAATGATTTGTTGATAAAACCAATCCGGATATCTTGGATGTTCCAAATCCGCAGAGTTTCTTCGGCTGTTTCCTCTTCTTTCAAACTGCCCGTCCGGTCCCTTCTTGCGGATATTTCCGTCAATGTATTTTACCAAAAGATAGTCATAAAACAGGCTTTTCCAAGTGTCAAATCCGTATTGTGCTTGCTCCAACGAAAAATTTGTGGCTTTGCGAGCCAATTCTTCGTAACAGGTTATGTTTTTCCATGCAGCATCGTTTTCCGCCACTTTTCTGATAAAACCTTCTTCCAATTCGCCTTGCACTTTTTTAATATCAGCGACCATGTCTTGATAGCGCAAATAGGCAAAGTTTGTAACCAAATTAAACAACCAAAATGCTGAGGTGTGCGAATGTGTTATCATGTCTCCGTTGCCTTCTTCGAACATGTGTGGCACTCTGGTCATGCCGCTATACATCGGCATATAAAGGGTGGTGTAAGTATCGTCAACGCCAAACCAAAGAATACCTCCGACAGGATCCGGCATCCACGAGCGCATTTGCGCAATGAAAGAGAAGCCGGTTTGCTGTGTAGAAATTGCACGTTCGTGAATAAAGTTCTCTCCGTTCAAATTCCACCTCATTGGACGCCAACGGTATGGTTTTCCAAAGGGACCTGCTCCCGGATCGTTATCTTGAAGCATGCACAACGATGTGCCTTGATAATGGTCGCGCATCATACACATCACATCTTGCAACGTGAGTTTTCTATCGGGTTTTATCCAAAGCGGCATACGGTTGCCGGAATTGTCACCGCGAGCGTAATCCTCGAATTTATCCATGGCACCGCTGCGGTCGGCTTTTCTAAAACCCGACCAAACACGGGCTTCACAAAAACGCATGGCGCCAAAATCAAGCGGTGCGTAAACATCTGAAAAACTGAATTCTTCGTGTTTGCCCTCATATATACCTATGCCTTGAGCATAACTTACTACATCGTGCGCATAAACCACTTCGATGCTTGGCGTGGTCGTCAATCTTGCAATGTCTCTGCAAGTTATGGACGTTACAACTCTTGCTCTTGGGTTAGCAATCGGGAAAGTTGTGATACGCGCTTGGTTTGCGTGTCCGGAGATATAACCGTCCGGAACGCGTTTGGCCACCCAAACTGCACCTCTTGTCCATCTTTTTGTATCTGCTTGCCCTTTAGCATCCAAAATAGGAACGCCTTTTCCGATGAGTTCCATAATCCAAACTTCGTTGGGGTCTCCAATCGAAAACGATTCTCCGGTGCTGTGAAAGCCGTATGTTTCAAGCAAATAACTTATCACCTGAATTGCTTCGCGGGCGGTTTTGGCGCGTTGCAAGGCAACGTACTTCAAGTTGCCGTAGTCCATAATCCCGATTGTGTCTTGAAGTTCCGGACGTCCGCCAAATGTGGTTTCACTAATTACCACCTGATGCTGGTTCATGTTGCCAACAACCGAATACGTTTGTTCGGCTTGCCGGATGGTACCTTGATACCTATGGTCGTGCCAGTGGTAAACATCAAGCATCGTTCCTGGAGGATGAACAGCAGCGGGACGAAAACGCAATGTACCGTAAAGCCATGCGGCATCGGCGGCGTATGTAATCATCGTTGATCCGTCTGCTGAAGCGCCTCGAGTAATCAAAAAACTTGTGCAGGCATGGGCATTAAAATTTGTGGCTGAGAATATAATCATCAAACCAATTGCTAAAAATTTAATTAAATTCTTTTTGTTCATTACTTAAAAAATTAATTTGTTAATAATTATTTTATTCCAACTCAAAATACGCTTACAGCTGTACTTATCATCATTCCACGCTCTTTCAAATCATCCCCCTAATCTCCTCAACCCCTAAAATTCCCTCCCGCTCAAAATAACTCCACAATCCTTTTACCAGCTCTTTACCTGCAAGCGGATTACTAAAATTCACAGTGCCAATCTGCACCGCCGAAGCGCCCGCCATGATAAATTCCACAACGTCTTCTACCGTGTAAATTCCACCCATGCCTATTACCGGAATGCTCACATTTTTGCAAACTTCGTGCACCATGCGTAAGGCAATCGGTTTAATGGCTGCGCCGGAAACGCCTGCATAAATGTTGTCGAATACCGGTTTGCGTTTTTTGATGTCAATGGCTAATCCTTTGAATGTGTTCACTAAAGATAACGAATCGGCGCCCGCTTTTTCGCAGGCTTGCGCCATTTCGATAATATTTTCGGCGTTTGGGGAAAGCTTTACCATTAATGGCTTCTTGCATATAGATTTACACTCCTTAACCGCCTCGTAAGCAATCTCATTTTTAATGCCCAATGCCATGCCGCCCGCTTTCACGTTGGGACATGAAATGTTTAATTCAATGAAATCAACATCCGAATCATTAAGCAATGTGATACCTTCTAAATAATCTTCTACTGTGGCGCCGCCAAGATTTGCCAATACCACATTCCCAAATTCTTTCATTCGGGGCAACTCATCGCTGATGAATTTTTTTACGCCGGGGTTTTGTAGCCCCACGCTGTTCATCATGCCGCTTGCGGTTTCCCACACGCGAATGCCGGAGTTTCCTTCCCTTGGCTGTAGTGTAAGTCCTTTGGAACTAATTCCGCCTAAAATACTTACATCGTATAATTCGTTGTATTCTGCACCAAATCCAAATGTGCCCGATGCGGCAATAATGGGGTTTTTAAATACAACACCGTTGATAGTGGTTTGTAATCTATTCATTTATATTATTTTCATAATTCGACGGCGGTACAACCGCCGTCGAGCTATTGTTCATTATTCAGGCTTAACTTCTTCTTTTACTTTTGGCGGAGGAAAATTAGCAGCATGAATCGCCATGGTAGGACATTCCGGCACGCATTTACGACATAACTTGCACTTATCCTCATCAATGTATGCCAAGTAATTTTCAAGTGTAATGGCTTCAAAAGGACAAATTTTTACACACTTTCCACAGCCAATGCACGCTACGGAGCAATTCTTCTTAGCCACCGCTCCTTTTTCCTGATTGGTGCAAGCCACATAAATTCTTTTTCCAAGTTTCCCTTTTCTTCTAATTTCTAATAATTTACGTGGACAAACTTTAACACAAGCAGAACAACCTACGCAGTTATTTTCAATTATTTTGGGTAGTTTTGTTTCAGGATCCATAAAAATGGCATTGAATTGGCAAACGGAGACACAATCGCCGCAACCGAGACAGCCATAGGGACACGCACTTTCGCCCGCAAAAATAGAAGCGGCATACACACAGCTTAATGCGGAATCGTAAAATGCTTTTACGGGAGCGTTAGTACAAGAACCATTACAACGCAACACCGCAATACGCGGATTCGCTGCTACTGCTTCAACACCAAGTACTTTAGCAATATCTGCAATCGTTTGGTCGGTGCCGGCGGGACACATGAACCCATCCATTGAGCCGTTTTTAACAATCGCTTCTGCCAGCGCTTTACAGCCTGCAAAGCCGCAACCGCCGCAATTGGCAAGGGGCAATTTTTCCGTTACTTGCTCTATGCGAGGATCTTCATACACATAAAATGCTTTCGATACAAAAAATATAATAACAGCGGCAATAAGACCAATAATGCCTAAAGATAATGCTGCTAAGAAGATAACGTTTGACATATTCATTTATATTAACTGGCAAAAATAATAAAAAACTTATTGCAACATTTTAGCTAAATTTGATTGGATTCTTTTATATTTGCAGCGTTAAAATATTAATTATTGTCTGCTTAAGGATGCCGACGTTAAACTAAATTTCACATGAAAAACATTTTACAATTTGTATGCTTGATGGCTTTTATTTGTTTTGTCCATTCTGTTTATTCACAAAACAAATACGATGTATATAATTCCAATAAAACAAAGTATCAAAGAATTGAAACTTCTTCAGAGTTAAAAATGTCAAATTTTGGCGATCATCATTTTGTGTATCATAAGGATATTAAAAAAAATCCTTCGATAACTAAGAGTAACTATGAATTTAAACTTAACATTGAAGGCGATTGGTGGTCTATGGCAATAGGTAATGGAGATGATTTTTTTGATATGACCTACCAATTTTTTGGTGATACGTATGAAGAAATCGTACCCGAAGGTTATTATGATATTACAATTTCAGGTTATACTCCGGAGGGTGGTCCCGCTTTTATCTTTTATGAGCAAGTGTTGATTAATCAAAATACTGAACTAAATGCAAATATGAATGATGCTGTTCACAAAGTTGAAATTGTTCCCGTTGATATGAATGGAAATCCACTAAGTGACGTTGAGCTCCTAGATTCGGAAATTGCTTTTTACCTTTTTATGCACCATACCATCGGTATGACCTTTCAAAATACGTATGGTGGATTCTTTCCCGATATTGAATTGTATGTAAATGATATGGGAACCCGAAACAAATTATTGATAACCGTTGATCTTTTAACTACAGATGGCGATCACTATTTTTATACTATGCCTATGATTGAAGATGGACTTACAGGAAATATTGTGTTGACTAATCAAAAGAATGAAGTGCTTCATTATGAGCAAAAGTTTAATATTTCTAAAGAACTTACAGAGGATACTTATTCTAATATGAGCTATATACATATTTTTTATGATTTTGATACAGAAGAACATGGCTATATTATGACGGGTTCCGCGTGGTCAATTTATAGGCCTCATGATAAAGACAAACCATATTCGCTTTACACCAATGTTAAATACAATGATACGCCTGAAACCGGAGATATGAATTTATTTATTAGCCCGATTTTTTGGGAATTTTTCGACATTTACGGCCACACCGATTATAGCGGATCGGTTATTTCTATGCCGATAGCCATAAACAAGAATGGAGAACTTATTCTAAATGCCCATACAGTATTGAGTGATTGGGCATTTAACGATGGAGAGGGGATTGAGTTAACTTTAGGCAAAAGCCCACTGGCAAGAGTTTGGAATAAAGAAGAGTTTTATTATGAAGGCTACCGAACGCCTCATCTCTATTATCAGCCAAGCAATTTCAATGCAACAACAAGCCCTTGGGGTTTTGCATTTGTGCGTGGCGGATTGCTTTTTCAGGGAGAATTTAACGAGCAAAAATATAACCACGGCGATGTAACAGTAAAAATTACCGGCGATGGTACTGTAGTATTTAATGACAGTATTTTTAAATTCAATGATGCTTGGGATATAGATGCTACAAAATCACAATATGAAATGGAGATTACTAACGATCAGATTTTTGCTTTCGGTATAAATATGGTTAACCGTTCGAGAATCAATTTCGACCTCTCCAAAGCTGATGCAAACCCTCCGGCTTTAACCATGTTGCGGGTTATTGATAATGAAAAGATCTCTATGTCGGTATTAAATCCGCAAACCGCACGACTTGAAATTACCGCAGGCGATTTTACACAAGATGATGAAAAGTACTGGGCATTGAAATATGTAGGAAAGCCAAATATGGAAGTTTGGTACTCATACAACGATGCAACCGTAATTTATGAATTGCCTGTAGTGGAAGACGTTTCTAAATTCCATCCTTCGTACGGGAACTTTTTTGAAGTAAGTTTAGCTTCATTAGCCGAAGTAGTGGGTATGAATGTTGCGTGGATTACTGTTAGTATTGTTTTAACCGATGAAGCAGGAAATAAAATTGCACAAATATTTGAGCCGCTGTTTCTTTACGGCGAAAAAGTGGGAATTAACGAGCAAGTGCAAATGCAGAAAAACCATCTAATTTACCCCAATCCATTTACAGACAGAATAACTATTGAATTTGAGCAACCCCTATCCGGTGAAACTTATTTTGAAGTATATGATGTAGCCGGCAGAATTATTCACCAACAAAAAATGAGCTGCGATCATACAAACTCGTTCACATGGAATGGAAGTCATTTAACGGGAGGCGTTTATTTTTACGGCATCTATAATCAGGGGAATGCTTATAGAGGAAAAATAGTTAAGCAATAACAGTTTAGATTTTTTTTTAACCTAAATTAAAACCACTTTATTATGAAAAAGTTATTTTTTATTGTTGTAGTATCAACATTGTTAATTTTAGGGCTGCATGCCCAAAATTCTACTTCACGCCTTGCACCGGTAGGTGTGCATGAAAAGGCAATTTCTAACAATAAGTCAGAGCGTTACAGCTTGATTAAAAAAGATGGAAAAGTGACAGGGCTTTTTGATAATGTATCACAACAGAAAGTTTCGCTCACCGGCGCTACAAGTGTGCCGGACAAAAGTGTGGTAAAAACCAAGTTAGGTTTCGTTACAAAAAAATCAGGGAAACAGGATGTTGCTACCATTACTTTAAATGTTATTGGTGACCCTTGGGGCAATGGAACCGGATTTCAAATGTGCTTGTATGCAGATGGTGTATTACCGGAAGGGTTTGACATTTATGATTGGATATTTGAACCGGAACTGTTTTACAGCAATAGTGAATATAAAATTCCGGAAAACGCAAGCGCCGATTTGAATAACCCACAAGTAATTCTTGATGGTACAGGCTCGGTTGATATTCCCGGCGGTGTTTACGATTTCATTTTTCTAAGGCCTACGCCTCAAGATGACTTTATATGGCTATGCAATTGGGCTGGAACAGACGACTTGGCAGCAGGATATGGCTACCCATTTGTTGCAGGTTTTGAATACATTTTTACCATAGAACAGCAAAGTTATGTTGTTTTTGAAGCACCGAATGATATTAAAATGTCGAAAATTATCTTGCCACAGCCTTCTTTGGATTTAACTGATCAGGAAGAGATTTCGCTTGTTCTCTATAACAATGGCATAGAGAATATTACAGGCGAAGTTGAGTTGTCGTATGTAGTAAATGACGAAGATTATATAATAATTGAAACTTATTTTATCTCCGAATTAGCTCCTGGCGAAGAAATTACTTATACTTTTGATGCAAAAGTCAATTTCTCTGCAATAGGTTTTTATACAGTAACTGCGCATGTAGAGTACGAATTTGATTCAAACCCATATAACAATACCCTCACAGGTTTGACCAAAAAATTTGAGGTAATTGAAGTACCATTCTTTGATGATTTTGCTACCCCAAGTAGCATGTTAAGATGGTCAACTATTGATGGAAACGGAGATGGCTATTCGTGGCAATATGATAATTGGTTGATTACGGATGCAGACGGAGGCTATGGTTGCTTGCAGGTTTTGTGCCAAACTTATGGCGCTGATGAGTATTTAGTTACTGATCCGATAGCTATGAATGCAGGTGTAGCATACGGACTCAGTTTTTACTCATATCGTTTAGGTAACGATAATCTTAAAGTTCTTTACGGAACGACATATAACGTTGAAGAAATGGAACTATTGAAAGTGGTTATTCCGGATCCTTCCGATTGGACGCAAAATATGATACTTTTTGATGTAGAAACTGACGGAAATTACTTTTTTGCTTTTCATTATGAAGGAGTCTACTCAAATGGTTCTAGGGGTGTAAATTTTGACAACTTTATGATAGAACGCTTTGGAAATATTCCTGAGATTGTCCCCAACGAATATCAACTAAAGTTATACCCTAATCCTGTATCCGGTGTACTTCATGTAGAACTAAAAGATGCGACTATTAATAAAGTGGAAGTTTATAATAGCTTGGGGCAAATTGTAAATACAACCTCCGGTGTTAATGACTCTATGTTTAAATTAAATACTACAAGCTTTCCCACAGGACTTTATTTTATTTCAGTTCAAACAAAAGTCGGTATAGTGAATAAGAGGTTTATTGTTGAATAAAAACTTTTTTGTAAAAGAAAAAATTAAGAATAAGAAAACCTCATTTTCATCTTGTTTAAATAAGGTGAAAATGAGGTTTATTAATCCTTAAATCAACCCGAACAAAATAAACACCAATGCTGTCACAAGAAAATACCCGCCATCAATGAGAAGCAACGACATAAACCGTTTGCGATTGGGTGTTTTGAACAGCAGGCTTGCTTTCATCCATCCGAAATTGGCAAACCAAACGAAAACAGCTAAACAAATGCTGAATTTTACTAAAACGAAATACATTAAGCCTAACAAGCAGATGGCAAGAAATTGCACAATCATAGGCAAGAAGGCTTTAAAATTGGGTTTGCAGGTGCATTTTTCTCTTTTGGAAAGATCGGCGCCGCACGGGCACTCATCATAGCGTACCGCCCACAGCCATTTTTTGCCAAATAGCTGGTTATACCAAAGAAAGCCGATAAAAAATACGGAAAGAACGGCAACAATGTACCAAAGCCAGGAAATTGATAATTCACAACAAGTCATAATCTTATAATTAAAAATGTTCGGCAAAAATATAAAAAACAATGTTAGCACACAAGAGGTGGAATTTTACAAAGCTTATCAAAGTTGAGAATCCCTTCCCTGCAATACCGAAACAATCCACAATCCTAGAAACACCAACCCTCCATTAACAATCAACAACTCAAACCCAAACTTATACCCCCCAAATAATTCCACAGAATATTTCGAAAGAAAAAACACAAGTACTGGTACCAAAACCGCCAAAACCGGAATAAGCCATCCTGCTTTTATTTCTCTTTTGGTAAATATTCCAAAAGCAAATAATCCTAAAAGCGGTCCATAAGTATAACCGGCAACAATAAGCAGAATGCGAATCATCGCATCGTTATGGTAATTCGTAAAAATAAGAATGACACCCAAAAATAATAGCGACATCAATATATGCATAGCCCGCCGGATTACAATGCGCTGTTTTTCGGAGGTCGTCCATTTGTTCATATTTAAAATGTCGAAACAAAAGGTGGTGGTGAGCGAGGTTAAAGTGCCGTCGGCGCTGGAATAACCGGAAGCCACCAAACCGATAACAAAACATGCGGCGGCTACAATGCCCAAATGGTTAAGGGCGATAACAGGGTAGATTTGGTCGCTTTTCATTCCCGTCAGGTCAATGCCTTTTTGTTGGGCGTACACCAAAAGCAAACCGCCCAGTAACAGAAATAACGCTTTCACTATTACCAAAATACCGGTAAATGACATCATGTTGCGTTGGGCGTCTTTCAAATTTTTACAAGACAAGTTTTTCTGCATCATGTCTTGATCTAAGCCGGTCATGGTCATGGTAATGAACATGCCGCCCAAAATGTGTTTCAGGAAAAAGTTGCGGGCTTTCCAATCAGTTGCAAACATTTTTGTATGACCGGAGGCTTGAAGCGAAGTGGATATTTCACCAAATGACAAGTTTATATCCTTGAAAATAATGTATATCGTAGCGCCAAGCGCCACAAGGAAGAAAGTAGTTTGAAGGAGGTCTGTCCATATCACCGTTTTTACGCCTCCTTTGAATGTATAAAGAAAAATGGTAAGAATCATAAGACTGGCGGTTGCCCATATCGGAATCCCCCAGCTGTCGAACAAAAATATTTGTAAAACAAAAATAGTAAGATACATCTTTAACGCCGAAGCTGTTAATCGTGAAATAATGAATAATAACGATCCGGTTTTTTGCCCGGCTGTTCCAAAACGTGTTCCGAGAAACTGATAAATGGAGATCAAGTTCAGTTTGTAATAAAGGGGCAGTAGAAGAAAAGCAACAACCAAATAACCAAAAGCATAACCAATTACAAGCCCGAAATAAGTAAATTGCGTATTCGCTACATCGCCGGGCACCGACATGAAAGTTACTCCGGATAAAGTAGCGCCAACCATGCCGTAAGCCACCACAAACCATGGCGATTTTCTGTTTCCGATAAAAAAAGTGTCGTTATTGGCTTTTCGGGAGGTTAGCCATGAGACTAAAAACAATAAGATGGTGTAGATGAGAAGGGCAAGGGATATGAGTAACTTCATAGTGGCTAATAGTTTAAAGATTTAAAACCTTAAACTTTAAATTTTGAACTTTGAACATTGGGAGTTTGTAGGGCGGCAATAGATAAAATCACTCCCAAGCAAACCCCAAGAAAAGCAGCAAACAATACCTGAGCATTTGGTGGTAGCATAAAAGTGAGCGTGTGTGCCGGTATCCAAAACAACGGAATTGTTTTTTTGAATACAAATCCCCACTGCACTTTCCAGTTTATGGAGGAAATGATTTGTTGAAAAGGGATTTTTTTGCTGAAAAACCCCATTAATGTACCGCCGGTTTGGGTAATGTGCGTGTCTGTAATTTTGTGTAATGTCATGAAAACCGGCGCAAAGGTAGTGTTCATCATTACGCTGATGCAGAAGGCACCCCAGAGTTTTAGTACGGAGAAATCGCCTTGCATGGCTTCGGAAATTCCTGAAAATGCTTGAAATTTATCTAAATATGCCGGCACGCCGCTTCTGAAAATACCTATGGCAACGGCAATCCACATTCCGAGAAATCCCCAAATTACTGCACGCGGCAGAATGCCAAAATTGGGCATATTGTATTTTCCGGTACGAATGCGCAAGCCCAACACTTCGCCAAAAGTAGCCAAAATAGCAAATTTTAAAAATGCCATAATTAACGGAAGTTGCTGATTCATTTTTTCATAGCCATGATAAACTTCTTGAAAAACAAAAAAAGGAGCGAGGAACAAAGCAACGCCGAGCAAAATAAATAGGTCTTGTCTTTTCATAGAGTATGATTTTGGCGGCGAAAATAGTCTTTAATATTTAATGTTGAATTTTGAGTTAGGACAATATTTTTTCATGTATTTAGTTATATGTGCTTGCAAAATATTGTATTAATCAAATATAATCTATGGAAAAATTATCTACGAAATCCAAAAAAGGCTTTTTTTATTATGTGGAAAAGGGAGGAAATGCCTTACCTCATCCGGCTTTATTGTTCGGAATATTTGCACTTACAATCTTCATATTGTCGGGAATAGGCTCACTTTTAGGCTGGCAAGGTGTTCACCCGGCAACGGGCAAAGAAGTTGAAGTTTTTAATCTGATGTCGCGCGATGGCATTCATTTCATTCTGCTCAGCATGGTGAAAAACTACACAAGTTTTGCGCCACTCGGAATTGTGATGGTTGCCATGCTGGGAATCGGCATTGCTGAACACAGCGGATTAGTGAAATCTGCTATCAACGCGATGTTGGCAAAAACTCCGCCACATCTTATCACCGTTATGATTGTATTTACAGCGGTGCTTTCAAAAGTGGCAGGCGATTTGGGCTATCTGTTGATTATTCCGCTTTCAGGTGTTATTTTTCATTCCGTGGGACGAAATCCGTTGGTCGGAATGTCGGCAGCATTTGCGGGAGTAAGCGGAGGATTCAGTGCAAATTTCGTAATCACTTCTTTAGATCCGCTATTAGCAGGGCTTACACAGGAAGCTGCACAAATTCTCGATCCGAATTATGTTGTATTGCCAACGGCAAACTACTATTTTATGGCGACTTCTGCAGTTATGGTTACGATTGTTGCCACCGTTGTTACCGTGAAATGGGTAGAACCTCGCTTAGGAAGATATACCGGAGACGTACCGCAAGAGGAAATTGCACAACCCACTAAATTAGAGAAGAAAGGATTGAGAAATGCAGGACTTTGTTTCTTGGCATGGTTTGTACTTTTAGGTATCGGATTAGTTCCGGAAAACGGCGTTTTACGCGGAGCAGGTGGAGGTTTGCTTAATTCTCCCGCCCTTATAGGATTCATTTCCCTGTTATTTTTAACATTTGCTACTGCGGGAGCCGTTTATGGGTTTACAGTAGGTAAATATAAAAAAGGTGCTGATGTAATGAGTGGAATGAACGAGAGCATGAAATCTCTCGCTGCATATCTTGTTTTGGTGTTTTTTGCAGCGCAGTTTATTGCATGGTTCAAAGAGAGTAACTTAGGAATAATGCTTGCCATAAATGGTGCAACTTTCTTGAAAAACGCCGATATTGGTTTGATTCCTTTGGTTATCCTTTTCATATTATTCACAGCAATGACCAATTTTTTAATGGGAAGCGCCTCCGCGAAATGGGCGATTATGGGACCGGTGTTTGTTCCCATCTTCATGCTTTTGGGATATTCTCCTGAACTTTCGCAAGCCGTATTCCGCATAGGAGACAGTATTACCAACATCATTTCGCCTATGATGAGCTTCTTCGCCTTGATTATTGTCTACTATCAAAAGTACGATAAGAAAGCAGGTATCGGCACTATTGTTGCCACCATGCTACCCTACACGATAACGTTTTTCATTTGCTGGACAGCGTTGCTTATCATTTGGATTGTGTTCAATTTGCCGTTGGGACCGGGGGTTTCGTTGTATTATGGGATGTAAGTTTTTTCCGGGGTAAAATCATTATTTTTTTTATTTTTTTGGGCGTTCCCCTCACTCCCTTCCCTACAATCCAACCCACGTTCGGGTCGCGCTTTCCGCTATACTCCTCGCCTAACGTGCTTCGTGGAAAATGCTTACAAATACTTACTGCCGTGCTTCGTGGATACTACAGGCTGCGGGGTGCCGCTGCAATCGCTAACGCAGGTGGGCAGCCTACTTGCCGTAATTTTCAAAAATGAAACAATTAATTGGAGCGCTGAAAGCGCGTAATATGTCAGCCCACGGCAACGCCGTGGGTAAAGGAAACGGACACCTAAACCATGCGCCCTGAAAGGGCAGCATACTTATTTGTTTTTTAATATATTGCCATTTCAGG
>Ga0209737_10000263_pt1 | contig 46435 bp, 38 predicted proteins | sample TergutCu122P3_FD_187284 | JGI IMG/M metagenome (GOLD analysis project Ga0209737, IMG submission 187284) | Cubitermes ugandensis P3 segment gut microbial communities from Kakamega Forest, Kenya - Cu122 P3 (SPAdes) (version 2) | ecosystem: Host-associated > Arthropoda: Insects > Digestive system...
AGGAATATGTTTTTTCATCTTTTATCGTTTAACGAATTTTTATTTTTTGGTTACAGACTCTTTCATCATCCGGTACTATTTCATAGGATATGGTATGTTGACAATAAACCTCAAAATTTCCCGCGAAGTAATCGGCACAAGCGCCAATCCAATTACAACCAACCAATTAAAACTACTAATTGGAACTAAACCGAATATAGCGCCAAACGGTGGCAACGCTACCATTAAAGCAAAAACAATAATCATAATTGCGGCTCCCATTGCTAATGATTTGTTATTTCGGATAGATGTTTTAAAGACTGATTTTGTTGTACGAGCAATAAAGATGTGTATTATTGAAGCCCAGCCGCAAATCAGGAACGCCATGGTTTGCCCGGTTTGATCTGATGGCAAAATCATACCAAATTCGTCCATTGCACCAATATAGTATCCTGTTAATGAAGCAGCCGTAGTAAAAATAACTTGTTGAGTTATTCGAGTTAATAAACCGCCTCCAAAAAGACTTTCATTCTTTTTAATAGGCTTATTCCTCATCAAATCAGGATCTGCAACCTCTTTGGCAAGACTGAGTCCGGGAACACCGTCGCCCAACAGATTAATTAACAGAAGCATTACAGGTGTGAGTACCAAGCCCCAACCCGCCATTTGACCGAACAGCATGATAAGAATCTCACTAAAGTTGCAGACAGCTAAGAAAAAAATTGTCATTTTGACAATTCTATATACATTCCTACCCTCGCCTACCGCTGAAACGATGGTAGCGAAATTGTCATCAGTTAAAATCATGTCCGATGCACTCTTTGCCACCTCAGTACCGGTTTTCCCCATTGCTACCCCAATGTCAGCCGCTTTTAATGCCGGTGCATCGTTAACACCGTCGCCTGTCATAGCCACAACCTCATCGTTAGCCTGCCATGCTTTTACAATGCGAATTTTATCCTCAGGCGAAACCCTTGCATATACCGTGTAATTTCTAACTGTGTCTAATAACTCCACCTCACACATTTTTGCAAGCCGTTCACCGGTCATCACATGCTTGCCTTCCTCTATAATGCCCAATTCTTTGGCAATGGCTTCGGCAGTTGCAGCATGGTCTCCCGTAATCATAACGGTATGAATACCTGCCTGATGCGCTTCTTGTATGGAAATCGCTGCTTCAGGGCGCGGTGGATCAATCAAACCCACAAGCCCCAATAGTTTGATATCTTTTTCTAATTCTTCCAAATGTTCATTATCCGGCAGTTTTTCAATGCGCTTGCCGGCAAGCGCGATAACGCGCAGTGCTTTTTTTGCAAACCCATCGTGAACACGCTGAGCAGTTGGCATGTCGGTAACAAAAGATTCATGGCAAAGCGGTAATCGGTCAAGTGCGCCTTTGGTTAATATAACATAGCCTCCTTTAACCTCATCTTTTAAAATAACCGTCATCATTTTCCTATCCGACGAAAACGGAATTTCTGCTACTCTAGGGTATTCATGCGCTGCAATTTCGCTATATCCTTTTTCATCTAAAAGCCTGAGAATACCAACTTCTGTAGCGTTACCAATGTAAGTTTTGTTTCCATTTCCATCCGTTTCAACAACAGCATTGCCTGCCATTGAGAAAATTTCGATAAAGCGGCTTTGTTCTTGGGTAAATTCCATATCGGCAGCAAAAGGTTCTCCGTCACGCATCCAAAGTTGCTGCACCGTCATTCGGTTTTGGGTAAGCGTTCCGGTTTTATCAGAACATATTACGGAAGCGTTACCTAAAGTTTCCACTGCGGGAAGTTTCCGGATCAAAGCGTTCTTCTTTACCATTTTCTGAACACCGTTTGTCAAGGTAAGTGTAACAATCAAGGCAAGCATTTCAGGTACTGCCGCCACTGCCAAAGCGATGGTAATCATAATCATTTCACCAAATGTAGCGCCGCTTCGCAGCCCCATAGCCAGCAAAAACATAGCGGAAGTGATAGCTATTCCAACAATGATTTTGCCAATTTGATCAAGTCGCACCTGTAAAGGCGTTTTGGTTCGTTTATCTCCCTGTAAGAATCCGGCAATCCGCCCCATTTGCGTGTCCATGCCTGTGGCGGTAACTATTGCCATACCACGCCCTGCCGTAATGACACATCCACTAAATACCATATTATATTGATCGCCTAGTGGCATAGTACCGGATAGCACGACAGAGGCCTCCTTGTCAGCTGGTTCGCTTTCTCCGGTCAGGGCAGATTCATCGGAAAATAATCCGGTTGATTCGAGTAGTCTTGCATCAGCAGGAACAACGTTTCCGGTTTCCAATATGACAATGTCGCCCGGTACTAATTCGGCAGCATCAATTTTTTGCCGAACACCCTCACGTATAACAGTACAATCGGGAGCGCTTAGTTCTTCTAATGCTTCTAATGCTCTCTCGGCTTTACCTTCCTGAGTTATTGCCAAAATGAGATTCATAATTACTACAGCCAAAATAGCTAAAGGCTCAATAAATCCTTTACTACCCATGAGAGCAAGTATAAACGAAAGTACTACAGCAAACAATAGAACCATGACAGACACGTCTTTTAGTTGATGTAGTATTTTTTTTAGCAATCCGATTTTTTTTGGTTGTCGCAAAACATTTTTGCCACCATGCTCCTGACGCTCATGGACATTTTCTTTGGATAGACCTTTATCAGGCTGAACTTGTAGCTTTGCTAATACCGATTGAATATCTAATTCATACCAGTTAGGGTGATTTTGTTCTGTACTGCTCATTGGATAAATATTCGTATTATTTGTCTGGTTATTAAACCAATTAGATTAATTGAATGCGCATGTGCAAAATAACGAAATAATTTTGAATGGAAAATTTTTGAAGAAATTAAGAACTAAAGTTTTTTATCTGCAAAAAATACTGGATTTCGGTATTTTTTGCAGATATATAATAGATTATGTTGAAAATAATATATACTTGCAATATAAAATACAGAACTTCATTCTATTATTAATCAACCCTTTAAAAAATATATTATGGAATTTTTTAACTTTTCTTTTATCAATCAAACAATTTTTGTTGCAATTATTATTGTTTTAGTCATTTGGGAATTATTGTGGAAAGGAATCGCCTTATGGAAAGCCGCCAGAAATAATGATAGCGCATGGTTTGTTTTCATTCTCATTTTTAATACACTTGGTATTCTTCCGATTATCTACATTTTGTTGCATCGAAATAAAGAAGAAGAAGTTATCGTTTGAAGCTTACCGTAATAATTCTTCAGCAGCTTTAAATGCAGCTTCGCCGGTTTTATTGCCTGTCATCATTTTGGCAATCTCTGCAATCCGTTCCGTTTTATCAATTCTTTTAATTTTTGTAATCGCTTTATCGTTTTTAATATCCTTGTAAACAAGATAATGAACATTAGCTTGTGCAGCAATCTGCGGTAAGTGCGTAATAGTTAGCAATTGACGTTGTAAAGAAACATCATGCATCACTTCAGCTACTTTGCTTGCCATCGCACCAGAAACTCCCGTATCAATTTCATCGAAAATTACGGTAGGCATAAAAGAAGAAGCTGAGATAATTGATTTGATAGCTAACATGATACGCGATAACTCTCCACCTGAAGCAGTTTTTTCAACTTGGGTTAACGGCATACCTTTGTTTGCTGAAAATAAAAACAGAATTGCATCAGTACCGGTAGAAGTAAATGAAACTTGTTGAACAATTTCTACTTTAAAAACTGCATCAGGCATGCCCAAAAGTACAAGCTTTTCTTCAATCTCTTTTTCAAATGAGAGTGCGGCTTCTTTTCTTTTTTCAGACAAGTTTTTTGCTAAAAAAGCTGTTTTATCTGCCAATATTTCATATTCTTTTTGCAATATTTCAATTTGTGTTTCCAAGTTTTCAAATTGAGATAACTTTTCATCAATTTGTTGTAGCTTTTGTAGTAAATCTCCTACACTTTTAGCATGATGTTTTTGTTGAAGCCGAAATAAGGTATCTAATCTGTTTTCACAACATTCTAATTCTTCAGGTTTTATCTCAATTGTTTCTTCTTTATCGGCTAATTCAAATGCAATATCTTTAACATCTACTAAAATCGTATTCAATCGTGTGGCTAAATCATTAATTTTTTCATCGAAGTGCGCTATAGAAAGGCAAGCATTTTTTGCTTCATTAAGCTGTTGAATACAATTACCTTCATGCTCAGATAAAGTTTGCAAAGAATTGTATAGCTGTATCTTTATCTCTTCCACATTTTTCAGAAATGCAACTTGCTGTTCTAATTCTTCCTGTTCTCCTAAAACCAATTTGGCATCATGTAATTCATTACTTTGAAATGCTAAAAATTCTTGTTCTAAACATTCACGTGCCGCCTTTTCTTTAGCTTCTTGCAATGCTATCTCAATTTTCTTATATTGATAATACAATTGCTGATATGAGATTACGGTTTCGCTTAGCAGCGCAAAATCATCTATGGTTTGCAATCGAAACTCCGATTTATTTAATAATAAATGATGATGTTGAGAGTGAATATCTACCAATTTTTCAGCAAGTTCCTTCAAAATGCTAAGCGTAACCGGAGTATCGTTTACAAAAGCTCTTGATTTTCCATTTTCCAAAATTTCTCGTCTCAAAATCGTATATTTATCAAAATCTAAATCATTTATCTTGAAAAAGTCTTCCAAGCTGAGATTCTGAAGATCAAATTCTCCTTCTACGATACACTTTTTAGCAGTATTGTGCAAAGCGGATGAATCGGCACGAGCTCCCAAAATAAGCGAAAGCGCTCCAATAAGTATTGATTTTCCTGCACCTGTTTCTCCCGTTATGGCAGTAAATCCCTTATCAAAAGATAAATCTAACGAATCAATAAGAGCATAGTTTTCAATATGTAGGGCGCGTAACATGCTAGTTCTGTTGATTTATAGCATCATATCTTGAAGCATTAGAAGGATCTATTTGCTTCATGATTTGAATCGCTTGTTGTCTTTCGGATGGTGTTCCCTCTTTAAAAATATTAATAATTTCTTGTTGTTTTGTTTGCGTAAGAATCGTCATCAAAAACAATGCCGTTCTTTGTTGATTAACTTGTTGTAGCAATCGGAGAGCTTCTAAAACGGCTGCACGTCCAACGTCAGGAGAATCCGCCATCACATCCAAGCCTAATCTATGATATTGATATAAGAAATCACGAAATTTACTGTATTGAGTATTTGAAAAATTCTCCATTAACCAATAACGATTACTTTGTCCCGATTCAAAAGATTTCCATCCGGGTTCCGGAACCGATTGATTAAGGTTGAGAATATTGTTGGCTTTTGTAAAATAAGGAGATCCTCCATTCAAAGAAAAAGTATCAAAGTCAACTGCCAAAAACAGATTTAAATAAAATGCAATGAGAGAAGTTAATTGAGAAAGATTGCTGCCTTCGGCATACTCTAACGGATCGCCATCCGCATAGTTAAATTGAATATTTCTATCTTGAAAATTAAGTACGGTCGTTTTATAGCTTGACTTAAAAACAGGGCGTTGCAATTGTAAGGTCATACTGCCTTTATATACATCACCGGATTGACTTTCTAAATTAATAAGGATAGAACATTCTATGCGTTCATCCATTTTTAAGTTATATTGGCACCATTTTCTATCATTTACAAATTTGTACAACTCTTGCTGGAGTCGATTAAATTTTTCGTGGTTACTTCCTGATATTCTTTGAGAGTTAATAGAAATTACGCACCGGAAATCTTGTGTCCAAACCTGAAAAATTGTAGCTAAAAAAAATAGGAATATGATAAGTTTTTTCATCGAAATATAATTGTTTTTTAACAAACGTGTTCCTTTGTTTTTTATTTTATTTGAAGGTAAAAAATACAAGTTGATAAATATGTATATTCGCACCATGAAAAAAATCTGCAGGATAGATTTTAATCTATTGATTTTCTTGATTTTATGTTTATTTTTTGGAGAAGTTTCTGCTGCAAATGAGATTGAAATGTTTCCAAAAAGCGATAGAATATGTTTATTTGAAATAGATGATCTAGATGAAATAGAACAATCATCCATTGATATAAAAAATAAGAAAAAAAATCCAAGAACACGTAGAAGATCTGGGAAAGTAAATTTTGAAACCTTTCAGGAATTCTACGAAAAAGCAATGAATTACTACAATAGAAGAGCATTTTTGTCGGCAGCACGCCTTTTTGAACAGCTCTATCCATTGTCAATCGGAACTCCGTTAGGGGATACTATTTTGTTTCTTTTTGCCGATTCTTATTTCCAAAACCGTGATTATCAAATGGCAGCGTTTCATTTTAGAGATTATGTAAGAAGATACCCCGGAACAGAAAGAACAGAATTAGCGGCTCTAAACGCCGTAAAATCCATGTATTACAGCTCTCCCGAGTATTACTTGGATCAGTTTATTACACTGCTCGCTATTGACGAAGTTAATTTATTTATTCAAAATTATCCTGATAGTAAGCATATTGAAGAGTGCAATGAAATTCTAGATGCCTTGCGCGAGAAGTTGGCAAAAAAAGAATTAGAAATTGTAAGAATGTATTATCAAACAAGCAATTATGAAGCTACGCAAATCATGGCGAGAAATTTTTTAAAAACATATTCTTCATCAAGATATGCTCCGGAATTGCTGTTTATTTTAGTTAGAAATAATTTTGATTTTGCACGACGAAGTGTGGAACGCAGAAAATATAATCGATTTAAGGATACCATTGAAGCTTTTGAAATGCTGCAAATGCGATATCCTCAAAGTAGCTTTGTAACAGATGCAAAAAAAATTGCCGATGAGGCTGCCGCTCAAATTAGAAGATTAGAAGAACGAAAAAAATAATTTCATAGAATGAAAGCAACCGAATACACTAAAACAAAAATGAACCCTTTTGCCATAACACGCGACTTACGTGAATTTGACAAAGAAACCGGTAACATTTATGAAACCGTAGCTATTTTATCTAAAAGAGCAAACCAAATTGCTACGGAAATTAAAGAAGATTTTCAAGAACGTGTGAAAGATTTTATGTCACATCATTCTCATGATGCTTTTGATGAAAATCTTGAAAACAGAGAGCAAATGGAGTTAGCTCGTTTTTATGAACAAATTCCAAAACCCTCTGTTTTAGCAATTAACGAATTTGAGAATCACGAAATCCATTTCAAATTACCCGAAAAATAATATCATGATGCCGGAATCGGCTCCTAAAAAAATCATACTCGGAATTACAGGCGGCATTGCGGCATATAAGTCGTTGTCGTTAATACGGTTGTTTAAAAAAGCCGGTCATGAGGTACGCGTAGTGGTAACGCAAAACGCATTTCAATTTGTTACTTCTCTAACGATAGAAACATTATCGCAAAACACGGTATATTCTGATTGTTTTGCCCGAAATGAACCTCATTCCGTAACACACATTTCTCATACCGATTGGGCAGACGTGCTTGTAGTAGCTCCTGCAACAGCAAATATTATTGGAAAGTTTGCAAACGGCATTGCCGATGATGCGCTTTCTACATTGCTTTTGGCTATGCAAAAACCCATTTTTTTAGCGCCCGCCATGAATGTAAATATGTATGAAAATGAGGCAGTGCAACGCAACATCGCGCAACTTAAAAAACAAGGTTATAATATTATTGAGCCAACTGACGGCAATTTGGCATGTGGTGTCTGCGCGAAGGGTAGAATGGAAGAACCTGAAAAAATATTTGAAATTATCACCCGGTTTTTTACTCAAAAAAAAAAATGGTTAGGTAAAAAAGCTGTGGTAACAGCAGGTCCCACCTATGAACCAATTGATCCGGTTCGTTTTATTGGTAACCATTCTTCCGGATTAATGGGTTTTGCGCTTGCTGAAAAATTAGCGGAGCAAGGCGCTGAGGTTATGTTGATTACAGGTCCTACTGTTTTACACACTGCAAACAATACCATTCAACGCGTGGATGTTATAACTGCCAAAGAAATGTTAGACCAAACATTGCGTTATACGGAAAAAGCAGACCTTATTATTATGGCGGCGGCTGTTGCCGACTACACTCCAAAAACGGTAGCCTCTGAAAAAATCAAGAAAAAAAACAGCAATTGGGAGCTTTCTCTAGAAAAAACAATCGATATTTTGCATGAGTTAGGCAAAAGAAAACAAAAAAACCAGTGTTTAGTGGGTTTTGCATTAGAAACCGAAAACGAAGCAGAAAATGCAATGCAAAAATTGCAACAAAAAAATGCAGACTTCATTGTGCTCAATTCTTTAAAAAATAATGGAACGTGTTTTAAATCTCCCACCAATCAAGTAACGATTTTTGCAAAAAACGGCACCGTTTTTGAAGGAAAATGCAAAGCGAAAATTGAAGTGGCGGAGGAAATCTTGGAGTTTATTTATGAGCAATTATAAATATTTAAAAGCACGCAGATGACGCAGATTGTCACGATGTATGCAGTTTATTTAATCCATATTTTTCGATTACAAAAGTAGAATCCGTATTTTATCTTTAATATCTGCGTCATTCGCGTGCTAAAAGTCAGCCCCTTACCTAAGCATATGAAAATCCCATCCCAAATCATCAAACAAACAGCCCAGAATTGCGGTTTCGCCTTATGCGGCATAGCAGAATCAAAACCTCTATTCATTGAAAAAGAGCGTTTCGAGAAAGCATTAGCACAGAATTTTCACGCAAAAAAAGCATATTTAGAACGTGATATTGACAAGCGTTTTCATCCGGAATTGTTGTTGGAAAATTGCAAATCGGTAGTGGTTTGTGGGTTTAATTATAATATGGAAGGCACGGCAGAGGCAAAAAATCTTTTGCCAGTAGAAAAGAAAAAGGAGAAAGAAGAAAAGATTAATGACGGGCATAAGATTTCAAAATACGCACAAATCAAAGATTATCATGTATTTATGAAAGAAAAAATGGAAAAATTAGCGCAGGATTTGCAAGAAGAATTTAGCCATTTTAATTATAAAACTACTATTGATTCTTCGGCTATTTCGGAAAAAGCGTGGGCAGTGCAGGCAGGAATCGGCTATTACGGCAAAAACGGAATTATCCAAACTTCATTAGGTTCTTTTATTTTTCTGGGAATTTTATTGATTGATAGAGAAGTAGACGTTTATGATGCACCCAATCAAAATTCATGTGGAAATTGTTCTAAATGTATATCCGCTTGCCCTACAAAAGCGATTACAACTCCTTATTATGTAGATTGTAACCAATGTGTTACGCACATTACCTTAAATAAAAATGAAACCGACTTTATGCACATTGCGCAATACGGTTGGCTTATTGCCTGCGATGTGTGTCAAAATGTTTGTCCAAACAATACTCATGCTCCTGCTAATGAGGAAGCGGTTATGCTACAAGCTCCATTCTTAGAAAACAAAAATGAAATTCTCAGTGCTTTAACTCCTGAATCTTTTGAACGCTATTTTAAGGATTCGGTTATTTATCAGTTTAAATATGAGGGGTTAAAGAAGCGGTTGGAGCAGATCAAATAAGATTCTGGGTATTACGTCAACCTCTCCACTGCTTGCTTTATCCTGCGGCAAGCCTCAATCAATGATTTTTCATCGGCAGCGTATGATAATCGAATACAATTGTCGTCGCCGAAAGCCACGCCCTGTACGGTTGCTACGTTAGCATCATACAATAAATACATACTCATATCGGTAGAATCGTTGATCTCCATTTTTCCATAAGTTTTTGCATATAAAGAATCTGCGGGTGCATTTTTACCAAATAGGGAAGAAACCACCGGAAAGAAATAGAAAGCACCTTGCGGTAGTCGCGTTTCAAATCCTTTAATTTCTTTTAAAAGACCGAACATTAAATCTCTTCTTTGCTTAAAGATGTCGCGCATGTGTATAATATCGGCATCAATTCCGGGAGAGCTTTCCATAGCTTTTAAAGTGGCGCGTTGTGCGATAGAACAAGTTCCTGAAGTTATTTGCCCTTGTAACTTCTGGCACGCATCAGCAATGGCTTTTTTAGCGCCGAGAAATCCGATACGCCAACCTGTCATAGCAAATCCTTTGGCTACGCCATTTATTGTAATGACTTGGTCTTTAATATAATCAAATTGAGCTATACTTTGATGTTTACCTACAAAATTGATGTGTTCGTAAATTTCATCTGCCATTACCAACACGTGTGGATTTTCGCGCAACACTTCGGCAATACCTTCAAGCTCTTCTTTCGTATAAAGCATGCCCGTAGGGTTGGAAGGACTACTGAACATGATTAATTTTGTTTTGGGCGTAATGGCATTACGCAACTGCTGCGGAGTTACTTTAAAATCATCTTCCAACTGTGTAGTAATGTAAACTATTTTCGCTTCGGCAAATTTTACAATCTCTTTATAAGAGACCCAATACGGAGTGGGTATAATCACTTCTTCACCAGGGTTTACGGTAGCCATTACCACTTGAAAAATAGATTGCTTGGCGCCGGTAGAAACTACAATTTGTTCGGGTGTATAATGTAGCCCATTATCACGTTCAAACTTTTTACATATGGCTTTGCGCAAATCCAGATAACCCGGCACCGGCGAATAGTGTGAGTAATTTTCATCAATCGCCAGTTTTCCAAATGCTTTAATCTCTTCCGGCGTATTGAAGTCAGGTTCACCTATACTTAAGCTAATTACATCTTTTCCGGCCTCTTTAAGTTCGCGAGCAATGCGTGTCATAGCTAATGTTTCCGATTCTGCCATTGTGGCAACACGTGTTGAAATATAATCCATATTTGTTGTTTTTTATTTGGGGGCGAATTTATATGAATTTTCGACATGCCGGCTTTTTTGCTATTTTTGCCCGTCAAAAGTGGGCATTGCACGCAATGCCCTTGCATTAACCATTAATCACTAATTGTTAACCTCTAAACTACATGCCAAAAAAGGAAACTTCATATTGCTCATTTTGCGGGCGCCCTATCAAAGGAAATGAATTTTCAGTAAACGGAATTAGCAGTGTAATTTGCGAAGAGTGTGCAGTAGCCGTGGGCGAAATTCTTCAAGATTACCGCATTCAAACCGGAAAACGCAAAAAAAGCGAACTGAAATTCAAATTGTTAAAACCAATTGAGATTAAAGAAAAATTAGATGAATATGTTATTGGGCAGGACCAAGCAAAAAAGGTAATCTCTGTGGCTGTGTATAACCATTATAAAAGATTGCTTCATGCTGCTCAAGACAATAACGATGTAGAGCTTGAAAAATCGAATATTATATTGGTGGGAGAAACGGGAACCGGAAAAACATTGCTAGCCAAGACAATTGCGCGTTTATTGGATGTACCGTTTTGTATTGCCGATGCAACCGTATTTACCGAAGCAGGCTATGTGGGTGAAGATGTGGAAAGCATCCTTTCCCGCTTATTGCAAGCTGCTGATTACGATGTGGAAAAAGCAGAGCGCGGCATCGTATTCATTGATGAAATCGACAAAATAGCGCGTAAGGGTGCCGATAATCCTTCCATTACCCGCGATGTTTCAGGCGAAGGTGTACAGCAGGCGTTACTGAAACTGTTAGAAGGCGCAACCGTAAATGTACCACCGGAAGGCGGCAGAAAGCACCCGGAACAAAAGTTCATCGTAGTGAATACGCAGAATATTCTGTTTATTGCCAGCGGCGCTTTCAATCAAATGGATAAAATTATTGCAGAACGTTTGAATACCAATCGCATAGGTTATAACCAAGAAAACAGAACCTTGGACAAAAACAACATGATGCAATACATCACTGCGCAAGATTTAAAAACATTCGGATTGATACCAGAACTATGCGGACGTTTTCCCATGATTACTTATTTGTCCGCTTTAGATAAAGAAGCGCTCAAACGCATTTTATTAGAACCCAAAAATGCACTAATTAAACAATACGAGCGTTTATTTATTTTTGACGGGATTGATTTGTCGTTTACCGAAGATGCAATTGATTATATTGTGGATAAAACCATTGCGTTGAAATTGGGTGCACGTGGATTACGCTCTATTATGGAGCGCATTATGACCAACGCAATGTACGAGTTTCCATCTTTAGGAAAAAAGAAAATTGCAATTGACAAAGAATATGCAGCGGGACAAATGGGGGAAGGATTGAATTAAAAATTACGAATCAGAAATGAAACAGTTTAAATATATTATTCTCGGAATCCTTTTATGCCTGACGATGGGCTGTAGATATGATCATTCGGACATACCAAGAGTGCCCGTAAATTTTTATATATATCCCAATAGTGTTTCATATCTTGATTTAAATTTAATTGGAGGACACATGTATTTTACAGGTGGAGTAAGCGGAATCGTGGTGTACAGGTTAGGCGATTGGGAGTTTACCGCTTTCGATAGGGCATGTCCTTATGATTGGTATCACGAAGATTCCTGGATTTGGGTAGAAGCCGGCATTACTTTAAGATGCCAAAGATGTAACTCCTTATTTAATATTTTGGATGGTAGTGTAATTACCGGTCCTTCCAGGTTTCCTCTAAAACAATATTATACCAGATTCGACGGCATGCGATTGCGTGTTCGTAGTTAAAGTCCAATACAAACAATTCCGTCCTTTGGACATCTTTTCAAAATTTGAAGAAAACTATCTATCTCTTAAATCCATCAGCCCATAACATCTTAAACTTTAAATCTTAAATTTTTAAATATTCATGATCCCCATCAACTTCAAAGACACTCGTTCCGGATTCGGAGAAGCCTTACTTCAAATAGGCAAAGAAAATCCTAATGTATTTGCTTTATGTGCCGATTTAACAGGCAGTTTAAAAATGGACGCTTTTAAAAAGGAATTTCCTGAACGTTTTATACAAACCGGTATTGCAGAAGCCAACATGATAGGTATTTCCGCCGGCTTAGCGTTAAGCGGAAAAATTCCACTTTGTGGCTCTTTTGCTGCATTTGTTACAGGTAGAGTTTATGACCAAATTCGCATGGTAGTGGCATATTCCAACCTGAATGTGAAAATTATCGCTTCGCATGCCGGTATCACGGTGGGCGAAGATGGCGCTACGCATCAAATTATGGAAGACATCGGTCTTATGAAGATGTTACCCAATATGACCGTAATCAATACGTGCGATTTTAATCAAACAAAAGCGGCAACGCTTGCTATTGTTAAGCACATTGGACCAGTGTATTTGCGCTTCGGTCGCCCCGTAGTTCCAAATTTTACTCCTGAGAACCAAACTTTTGAAATAGGTAAAGCAAATATCCTTAGAGAGGGTAAAGATGTTACCATTATTGCTACCGGGCATTTAGTATGGCACGCTTTAGAGGCTGCCGAACAATTGAAGGAAAGAGGCGTTGATGCGGAAGTAATCAACATTCACACCATAAAACCTTTAGATGAAGCAGTCATTTTGCAGAGCGTTCGCAAAACCAAGTGCATGGTTACTGCAGAAGAACATTTCAGAAATGGCGGTTTGGGTGATTCCATAGCACAATTATTGGCACGCGAATTTCCTGTTCCCATGGAAATGGTAGCAGTAAACGATCATTTCGGCGAATCGGGAACACCGGAACAATTAATGCAAAAATACGGATTGGATACACCGCATGTAGTTCTTGCCGTAGAAAAGGTATTGCAACGCACAACGGGATAAAAGATAAGGAGAGAAAAAGAAGAAAGGAGAATGCGAAAAGCAAATGTCCCCTTCAAATTTTGAAGGGACGCCCGAAGGGCGAGGTAGTTTATATGAGAATTAAAAATTACGAATCAAAAGAAGAACTGACGATGAAAGTAAGAATTATTGCAATTATTTTTGGATTAATTATATGCGGATTGGGAATTTACGCAATTTGCAATGTAGATACGAATAACGTAGGGGTAGGGCGCGCCCTGCTCCTACCGGACAAATCCCAATCCCATTACGAAAACATATTGGCGTCCCCTCCCCTACCCGACCAAATTGATTTCTGCGGAGAAACAGTACCGCTGCATTTATATTGGGTAAAAGAGGGCTTAGACCGGGAACTCATCATTCAATGTTACCAGCATTCCCGAACCTTACTAACTTTAAAACGTTCTACGCGTTTTTTGCCTGTTATTGAAAAAATATTAAGAGAAGAAAACGTTCCCGAAGACTTAAAATATCTATGTATAGCCGAAAGTAATTTGGAGAACGTGGTTTCTCCGGCAAAAGCAGCAGGTTTTTGGCAATTTATGGAAGCCACCGGCAAACATTATGGATTAGAAATTAACGAACATGTAGATGAGCGTTATCATTTGGAAAAAGCAACGCGTGCAGCCTGCAAATATTTGCAGAAGCTTAAAAACCAATTCGGGAGCTGGGCGCTGGCTGCCGCTGCATATAATATGGGTGAAAACGGCCTTTCCAGAAACATGAAAGACCAACAAGTTAATAATTATTGGGATCTGTTTTTAAATCAAGAAACTTCGCGCTATGTAAACCGTTGTGTTGCTTATAAATTAATATTTGAAAACCAGGATTTCTATAACATTCGTATTTCAGCGAATGAGTTTTACAAACCCATTGATTACAAAGAAGTTGTTATTAAAAAAAGCATTGATGATCTAAGGAAGTATTGCACCGAAAATAATATTTTATATCGCCAACTTAAGGAACTAAATCCGTGGCTTCGAAGCACAAAACTACCGGTATCCGGTCATAAAACTTACACCCTAAAAGTACCGGTAAATTAAAATTCTCCAGGAAACTTTGTGCACACTGTGCTTCTATGTTGAAAAATCAAAAATTTGATGTTTCTTTGCCACATAAAATTATTCGAATATGAAACAATTAATTGAATGTGTTCCTAATTTTAGCGAAGGACGTAATTTAGAAATTATTAAGCAAATAACTGATGTAATTGAGAAATCAGAAGGAGTAAAACTTTTGGATGTTGATCCCGGATATTCCACCAACAGAACAGTAGTTACTTTCGTGGGCACACCTGACAAAGTTGTAGAAACCGCCTTTCAAGTCATCAAAAAAGCTCAGGAACTTATTGATATGCGCCAACATCACGGCGACCATCCGCGTTTTGGAGCAACCGATGTGTGTCCGTTAGTTCCGGTATCCAATATCACTATGGAAGAAACCGCCCAATATGCACGAATGTTGGCTAAAAGAGTGGGAGAAGAATTAGATATTCCTATATATTGCTATGAAAATGCGGCATCTGAAGAAAAACGCAGAAATTTAGCAAATGTTCGCCGCGGCGAATACGAAGGACTGAAAGAGAAATTAGTAGATCCTGAATGGAAGCCTGACTTCGGTCCTGCTCAATTTAACGAATCGGTAGCAAAAAGCGGCGCCACTGCCATTAGTGCGCGTGATTTTTTAATTGCCGTAAATTTTAATTTGAATACTACCTCTACACGTCGTGCCAATGCCATTGCATTCGATGTTCGCGAAATGGGGCGCCCGAAAAGAGAAGGAAATCCCATTACCGGAAAAATCATGAAAGATGAGCATGGAAACAATATCATGATTCCGGGCACTTTAAAAGGAACAAAAGCAATCGGTTGGTATATTGATGAATACGGTGTAGCGCAAGTTTCGATGAATATTACCAATACTTCTGCTACACCACTACACTTAGCTTATGAAGAAGTAAAAGAGAAAGCCGAACAGCGCGGTGTGCGCGTTACCGGTGCGGAAATTGTAGGACTTGTTCCCAAAAAAGCATTGTTGGATGCCGGATACTATTTCTTAGAGAAACAACAACGTTCGCTGGGTATTGATGAAAAAGAAGTAATAAAAATTGCTGTAAAATCAATGGGATTAGATGATTTAAGACCATTTGATCCAGCAGAAAAAGTAATTGAATACCTATTGGAAAAGGATCAATCTTCTAAAAAATTGATGGATATGACTTGCGCCGATTTTGCCAATGAAACCGCATCCGAAAGTCCGGCTCCCGGCGGTGGCTCTATTGCTGCTTATATGGGCGCGTTGGGCGCAGCGTTGGGCACAATGGTGGCAAACTTATCTTCTCACAAACCCGGCTGGGATGAGCGTTGGAAAGAGTTTTCCGACTATGCTATGCAAGGTCAAAAACTTAAAGATGAGCTTCTTTGGTTGGTTGATGAAGACACCCATTCTTTCAACTTGATTATGAATGCTATGGGGTTGCCAAATGGAACAGAAGAAGAAAAAGCAGCGCGTAAAAGAGCAATGGAAGAAGCTACCAAGTATGCTATTGAAATTCCTTATAGAACCGTGCAATGTGCTTATAAAGTTTTCGATCTTTGCGAAGCAATGATTGAAAAAGGCAATCCAAATTCCGTAACTGATGCCGGCGTAGGCGTACTTTGCGCCAAAGCCGCAGTAATTGGTGCATACTTGAACGTACGCATTAACGCCGCCGGTTTAGAAGATAAAAAATATGCCGAAGAGATTGTGGGCAAAGCGAAAGGCTACGTTGAAAAAGCGATGGTGAGGGAAGCTGGATTGTTGCAACGGGTGGAAGAGGTAATAGGATAATATTAATTTTCCGTGCAAAGGCGTTGCGCGCAACGCCTTTGCAATAATTCCAAAAAAAACGTACTTTTGCACTTTATAATTGTTTTTAATAAAAAACTGAAGAACCTATCATAATGCAATTTACGAATCCGCTTTTCCTGTTTGGCATTTTTGCTATTACTATTCCTATTCTTATTCATCTTTTTAATTTTAGAAGATATAAAACTACTTATTTTTCAAATGTAAAATTACTACAAGAGATTTTGCTTAAAACTAAGCGAGAATCACGACTACAACACTTGATTGTGTTGTTTTTAAGAATTTTAGGAATTACAGCTCTAGCTTTTGCTTTTGCACAGCCTTACTTGCCTAACGAAAAGTTTGAAACGCAATCGGGAACCATTGTGTCTGTTTTCGTAGACAATTCTTTTTCTATGGAAGCCCAAACACAACAAACTTCACTTTTAAATGAAGCTATTGATGCCGCGAAAAGAATTGCAGACGCGTTTTCATATAACGATGACTTTGTACTTATTACAAATGATTTTTCGGCACAAGAAGCACAAATCATTACTAAAGATGAATTGCAATCGCGCTTGAATGATATTGAGATTACGCCGAAATCTAAAACCTTAGCACAAATTTTACGTTTTAATCAAAATGTGGTTTCGAAATCGCACAAATCGCAAAGAATTGCTTATTTTATTTCAGATTTTCAAAGAAGTCAATTCGATTTTACGCCGCTCCTAAACGACACCACACAATTGTCGTTCCTTCTTCCTATTGAAAATAAGAATATTAACAATATTTCAATAGATAGTTGTTGGTTTGATACGCCTGTATTTCAAGTGGGATATAATGTAGGACTTACAGTTCGTATAAGCAACAATGGTAAAGATGAAGTCGTAAAACTACCTGTTAGATTGTATATTAATAATGAGCAACGCGCGCTAGGCGCTGTGGATATCAAACAAAACAGTTATACCGATCATACATTGAATTACACGATTCAACATTCCGGAATACAAGCAGGAATGTTGGAAATATACGATACCCCGATTACGTTTGATGATCGTTTTTACTTTGTATATGAAGTAGCTTCTAGTGCCAAAATCATTGCCATTCAGAATAAAGATAGAAACAGGTATTTACAAGCGCTTTACGGTGCCGATTCTCTATTTCATTATGAAGTTATGAATGTAAATCAAATAAACTACAGTGCTTTTTCTTCGGCACAATTAATTATTTTAGATCAGTTGGAAACCATTTCTACCGGATTGGCAGCAGAATTGGAAAAATATGTACAAAATGGAGGCACTTTAGCAGTTTTTCCTGCAGAAAAAATGGATATATCACTTTGGAGTCCTTTTTTCAACGCATTAAACATTCCTAACTATCATGAATTACAAGCTAACGAAATGAAAGTAGGAGTAATTAACAAGGAGAGCATTTATTTCAAAGGTGCATTACAAAAAAATGATTCCGAAAATTGGGAAATGCCTATCGTTTCACATTATTATTCGTTTGAAAATAAAAATGTTTCCGCTGAAGAGATCATGCGATTAGAAAATAATGCACCATTTCTTACAGCATATAATTTTGGTAAAGGACGCGTTATTTTATCTGCAGTAGCCTTGAATGATTTTTATGGAAATGCGCATAAGAATGCCATTTTCTTCATTCCATTACATAATTTGGGACTTATGGGGCAGTTAAAAAGTCCGCTTTTTTACTTTATCGGGGATGACGAAACCGTTACTATTCCTCAAAAAGCGCTCGGGTCAGAAGATATTTTTATGCTTAAATCAAGAAGCAGCGGTATAGAAATCATTCCAGAGCAACGTAATATGGGAAATGAAACACAGCTATTTCTCCATTCACAAATTCAACAGGCAGGTTTTTATGATGTTATGAAAAGTGGAATGATACATACCACATTAGCTTTTAATTACAAGAGGAATGAGTCGAACTTGGAGTATTATTCGGAAAAAGAATTGGAAAAAATTGCAGCTAACTCAAATGGGCGTATTGTAGTACTCTCATCTTATATTAAAAATCTCACTCAATCTATTTCCGATACACTAAGTGGAAGACCGTTATGGCGTTATTTTATCTTTCTCGCATTGGCTTGTTTCCTTACAGAAATTTTACTACTTCGTTTTTGGGGTAGAGCAAAAATTAAAAAAAATATTAACTAAAATCAAAATGTTATGAAAAAAATTGTCTTTTTAATTTTATTAGGTATAATGACTACCTTTGCTTGGGCGCAAACTGCGCAAAGTTCAATGATTGAGTTCAACAAAACAAGAGTACCGGGAGTAATTATTGCCATTACCGACTATGATGCCTCTACCGTACAAGATGCCTTGCGGGCGCGTATGGAAAGAATAGGCGGATTAAGAGGCTCTAACTCTAGAGGATTTCGTTTATATGGCGGACAAGTTTTTGCCGATTTTGGAAGCATTAGATACGATATTTATACAAGAGTAATTCCTGGGAATAGAAGAAATAAAGATGTCATCGTAAATTTACTGGTTTCCACGGGAAATGAAAACTTCGTTTCTCCGACTTCAGATCCTGAATTAACCCAACGCATGATAGATTTCCTAACTGATTTTGCAAATACTTTCTTAAGAGATTTTGATAGAAACAATAAAATCAATGCTAAAACAAAAGATCTCCAAAAAATGGAAAGAGATTACAGAAGATTAGTTTCCAACAGGGATAAAACTAAAAGAAATTTAGAAAACCAAGAAAGAGCTGTTGCAGCTAAAGCAGAAGAAATTGCAAAGGTTAGAGCAGCTTTAGGAATTTTAAGGCAATAACATAAAACTTTTGAGGAAACATTTTCTATTCACATTTATTGCAATCTTTACATTCTCTTTCATTAACTCATTAAAAGCATTGAGTATGAAGAAGAAAATCACACTCATGGTGAATTAGACGGCATACTTAAAGCCTATGTGGATGTCATTATTTCCAATCCAAACAAAAAACTGTCAACTGACTGGGGAAAAGAGCATTATATACTTCCAAATCTTATGTAGCGATGTAAACCATTAATATTGTAGTTCACAAAGATGCTATTCCCACCTATATTAAAAAGAAACTCGGTATAAATTAACAATATACGGCTGTAAGAGTCGAAAATTTTTGCCCCTTACCGTTATCTTATCCAAAAAATGCTATTTTCGCCGCTGTTTTCGTGAATGCGAAATTGGTCTCTTAGCTCAGACGGTTAGAGCACCTGACTCATAATCAGGGGGTCCTTGGTTCGATCCCAAGAGGGACCACTTTTAAGTGTTTAAAAATAGAAGAAATCGTTACAAATCAAGCATGTAGCGATTTTTTTTATTGCCTTTTATAGCCGAATATTGCAATAAATGTGTGTATGAATAATAATAGTTTTATTTTCGACCTATCTCTTTGTTCTGCTCTTTCTCCAATCTTCATATAAGGTTTTTGTAAAATGTTCTGTCCGAAAATCATTCATTAGTGGAACCGGCTTATTGCATTCTGTTTGACGATAAACAAATCCACATTTTTCTTGTACGCGCTTTGATTTTTCGTTACCATTGTAATAACCACACCAAACAGCTGTAAATTGCAAATCCTCAAATGAGTGTCGAAGTAATTCGTTTGTTGCTTTCGGAAGTTGTCGTAAATTTTAAAACGCAATAATCGGGATCGGTTACGCCTTTCGGGTAAAACATTTTGTCGCCAAATCGCCATAGCTCTTTTTTGATTTCATCATTTTCAAGCACCTCCATTATTCCTTTCAACATAACTCCTTGATATTTTATCAAACCTTTGCGATAAAAATAGAGGCAGGCTTTTGGATTTTCACGATATTGTTTTACACGCATAGAAGAAGTATTTGTGCTGAAATAGATTGTTTTCAGACCTTCAATTTTTCGCGGACGTAACATGCATTTGACATTTGGAAATTCCTCGTTATCAATGGAAGCAATAAATGCGACTCTCCGTTTGGCAATAAATCGTTTAATTCTTTCGAGATTTATAAAATTTATCATAACAGATGTTTTTTATTCAATGATTTATATAATCCATTACTCAAATATCCTGTCCTTACCTAACCTATCCATAACATTGTTAATATGCTGAATTTGATTTTTTGTATCATCTCCATTTTCGACAGCTTCTCTTAATACTCTAAGTATTTCGTTTTTATTAGTATATTGGTACAATTCATTGTTTTTCATAATTATTTTCACAACATCTAACACTCTATTTGGTTTTACAAGAAATGTTCCATTGGGTACAAAATTGACATCTTTTAATACGCATTCTCCATAAAACACCACTATTGAATAAAACGGCACATTATCAAATTGTTTGAGGCTTTTTCTTAAATTTTCTATATGCTTGTTGTTTTGCATTATGGGATTATAGAAACGATATTTTTGTTTGCCATAAGCTAGTACTTTAGTCCACTGTTCTTTATATCCAGTCCCAAAAATCCATCCGCTGTAATCTTTTACTTCAAATACAATAATGCCTACTTTTGTAACAATGGCTAAATCAATCTGAGAAAAATCAAAGCTGTTATGCTTTTTTAGATATAGGTCGTGAAAAATAGCTGGTGCCGGTATTCCGTATTTCAAAAGCTTTAATACTAAATCTCTTTCTGTCGATGTGCCTCGATTCGGTTTTGTAACAGTTTTTAATAGTTTTTTATTTCGTATCTTTCTAAATATAATGAAGAAAACAAAGAAAATTATGAGCGAAAAAACTCCTATAGCAATATGTGTAATTGTTTGTTGAAATATCTGGTATCTCGTATTCGTATCAGGTTCACTTGTATTAGATACTGTTCTACTGTGCCTTAAATATTTTGAATAAGCATACCCTATCCTTTCTAAATGCTTGATTTTATACCAATTATTTTCCTTTGATAGAATTTCGACTTCATCTCCTTTTCGTATAGTAAAAGAGATTGAGTGCTTTGTTCCTGCACCAGTTCTTACATTTAAGTCTGCTGTTGTTATGTAATAGTCAGTTGTTGCTGACGGCAGTGTACTTTCACTTACTATAATAATAAACCCTATAAGTAGAAATAGAATTATTACAATAGCTTTTCTTGCTTTTTTCTTCATTATCGTTGATTAAAAGCCAATTAAATTACTCTTTCTTTTTTGCGCAAAATGCCCAAATAAAAACAAAAATCCACAACGCTATTGTCCAACCACCAAAAAGATTTATCAAGAATATCAAAAAAGTAGCTGTAGAATTTCTACCCGATGCTATAATAGTTGGCAAAAAATAAATAAACAAGGCAACAATGCCAAGTAAGATAAGAAGAATTATGCTCATATCCGAATCAATCATACTATACTAATAATTTTGTTGCAAAGAAAATAAAAACTTGTTGCAAGATACCCTGTGCCTGTTTTATTTAATTTATTCAATAACAGTTGCCACAATTTTCCTACCGGTGTTATGATTCCGGAATTCACACAAATAAATGCCTTGCCATATACCAAGATTTAATCTACCGTTAGTTATGGGTATTGTTAAGTCCACACCTACAAGTGTGGATTTTGCATGTGCCGGCATATCATCTTCGCCCTCGCAAGTGTGGGTATAGTATGATTCTCGCTCGCGAACTAAACGGTCGAAAATGGCATCTAGGTCGGTTTGCACATCTGGGTCGGCGTTTTCGTTGATGGAAAGTCCGGCGGAAGTGTGTTTGATGAATAGGTGCAGTAAACCGGCTTGGGGTAACTTGGGAAGGTGTTGGATTACTTCGTTGGTTATGAGGTGGAAACCGCGGGGTTTGGGTTTGAGGGTAAATTCGACTTGGTAAGGCATATCTTTTATTTTTTCTTAATCTCACAAAAAACAACCGAATCGTCCACTTCATAAATATTAGCCTCAGCATTAAATTTTGATGCTAATTCTAGAAAATCATTCCCGGAATAAGTTATGGCTTTAAATCCATCTTTACAAACAATAGTACCATCTTTCGTTTGCTCATAATCTATTTCTCCCAACAATTCTTCATCAGCTTGAATTTGAAACCAATGTAATCTATCTTGCCAAATTTTATTAGAATAAGTAGAGAACAAAAGTATACCTCCTTTTTTTGTAACTCTTAACGCTTCTGCCAATAATACATAAGGGTCTTCTTTAAAGGCAGAAATACCATTTTGAATGCAAAGGGTAACATCAAACATATCGGCAGGAAAGTTCAATTCGACTGCATTCATTTTATAAAATTCAAGATTATCAATCTGTTGATGCAAATTTTTAGCTAATTCAATATTGTCTTGTGAAATATCAATGCCGATAATCTTTTTAGCTTTCTTAGCTAATTCAATAGCTACTCTTCCGTATCCACAACCCAAGTCCAATACAATATCATCTATAGAAAGCTTTCTTAGAATGAAATCTATTTCTGCTGTTAGTAATTGCTGTATTCTTGGAGGCGCTATTTCATAACATCTTTGTAATTTGCTTGTATTCAGATTTTTTGAGTAATAGTTCATGCTATTTTACTAAATTGCAAAATATACCATTTTTCGATACAAAACGCAGTTTTACTATTTTTACTCCTTGCCATCCAATTTTAAGATTTCTCAACTTCCTGTTTTATTTGAACCAACACGTGCAATGATGCCGAAGTCTTTTAGATTTTTTATTTTTCGCTTTGCCGTAGCAATTCCAATATTAAGTTTTATTCTTATTTCTTCAGCCGTAATATTAGGGTTTGCTTTAACTAAAACTAAATACAGTGTCATTTACAGTATCACTTTGAGTATTTACAGTATCATTCCCTTGCTTTACACCGACATTTTCTGCAAAATGTATACGATAAATATTTACATGGAAAATTGCTGATAAATAAATAATTATCGTTTTCAACAGAAAATTGTTGAAAAATATTTCTATCTATTTTATTAACCATAAGTAATATTTTCTATTTTTGCCGCCGAGTTCTTTGACATCATGTTTTGGTTTCTGAAAACTAAATGGAGTTTCACTAATAGTCCGAAAGGGCAACCCGAAAGGGTAATTCAAGGGCACTATGGCATTACTGTTTGTCTGTATTTCAGGTATATAGTTATGTATATAATTAATGTCTTGATAATTGTTCAAAGTGGTATTAAAGAATTATATAAAATATTTGAGCAGGAAGGTTAAGATAGCGTAACGAGAACATCGTCTACACATTTAGTTACAGACAATTTTGCATTTGAGCAGGACAATATTGTCCCATAACTATTTTAAATTTTATTTATATGTCAAGATTAACCCAAAGCCAAAACATTAATAGTCTAATAGAAGCTATTGAGACTGTTACAAAGAACCGGTGTTCTCTTTCGGAAACGGATCGAATGATCTTAACTAAAGCGTTAACACAGCTAAAAGAACTAAAACGGAAGAAAGGAAGAACGTATGAACAAATCCTACAATGTATGGTGGATATAATTGTTTTCTTCCTTCCAAACTCAGAAAACTCAATAGATGAATCGCAACAGTAAACCGAACGCTACTTAATTTTTTTTATAGTAAAAATGGATTTAGGTAATATCATAAAAAGTATAAGAAAGCAAAAGGGGTTAACTCAAAATGAGTTTGCCTCTTCGTGCAATATTACGCAAACTTATTTATCTCAAATAGAGAATAATTTGAAGGAGCCAAACCTGTCCACTCTAAAAAATATTAGTGAGAATTTGAAGGTTCCGCTACCTATTTTATTTTTTCTTGCATTATCAGATGAAGATATTCAGCCAAACAAAAGAGAAGCTTTTCGAATTGTAAGTCCATCTGTAAAATCTTTGGTACATGAATTCTTCGCAGTTTAAGAAAAGTGAGCTCAAAAGATTATCTGCAGAAATTGGTTTCAAAACTGATTTTATTGAGTCCATAGTAAACAACCTAGACAATTATTATAATGAATGGGCAGAGGAAAAAATTGACAAAAAAACAGGTGAAGTTAAAAGATATAAAGATGGAATGATAAAGAAACGAGTATTTAAAGCGCCAAAAAGAGACTTAAAGATTATTCAAACACGGATAAAAAATAGAATTCTTTCAAAAATTGAGTTGCCGGATAATGTTCATGGCGGGGTAAAGAAACGAAGTAATATTACAAATGCGAAGCAACACCAAGGGAATAAGTATCAACTTACTACTGACTTGCAAGATTTTTACCCAAGCATTTCGTCAAAACAAGTATATACAACATTTTTAGCATTAGGCTATTCAAATTATTTTTCAAGCCTTATTACAAAACTCACAACGTGGAAAAATGAACTGCCGCAAGGTACACCCACAAGCCCTCATTTAGCAAATTTGGTTTTTCTTAAAACTGATGCGGTTCTGATTGAGTTTTGTAATAATGAGGGCGTTACTTATACTCGGTACGTTGATGATTTAACTTTTTCTTCACAGCAAGATTTCCGACCTCATTTGAATACCATATTAGAGATAATTAAAGTCGGCGGGTTTAATATCAATTACCGGAAAACAAAATATGAAGGGAACCAGAATATAACAGGTATTGATGTGTTTCTTCACAAAATTGATGCACCGCAAGCAATAATTGAGCGAGCAGAGCAGGAGAAGATATCGGATTCTGGAATAAAGCCGCTTACAAACTATGTGAATAATATTAGAAAAACTAACATTAGGAAAAACAAAAGAAAATTGATTATTTAGTTTTGCAAAAAACACCGTGGATTTATTGCAATTCTCTGTCAATCTTATACATTAGCATACTGGAAAAATGAAGTTTCCGGATGGCATCAGATTGAGTTATTGTTTGATTATTATGAGCTTTTGGGTTCCTAATGCCGATCATAGCGCCTGCAAACATATCCATATATCCTCGTTGAACATTACGCCCGGTTTCATTAGATAAATCTCCAATTTTTATAATCGGATTATCTGCTGAAAAAGCGTGTCTCATTAAATTTGCACCGTCCAGTTCATTTCCTGTTCTGTCTTTAACAATTTTTTTAACTCGAACATTAACTTCTTTAAATGCAGCTTCAACGGCATCTGCATAATGCCCATTATCAAATCGCTCTTTTGCAATATTGGAAATATTTGGGTGAATTGTATCCCAAATTGAAAATAATGCTTCTTTTTTCATAGCCATTGATAGATAATGAACAGTTGCTATTGCATCTCCAAAAGAGTATGGATTTATTCCATTATTTGGAATCATAATAGGCCTGCCAAAATTATCGCTACCCGGTTGATCTTTGGTTTTGAGATTCGGAAGTATTTTATCCCGAAGCCTGTCTCTGTATGCACTAAATTCATTTGGTATCAATGGAATTAATGTATATAATTCGTTATAAAGATTTGTATAGCTTATGATTTGACTTTGAAGTTTTTGATTATTTATCATCGAACGCACTTGGTCAATAGCCTGCTGACATTTTTCTACTTGACTTTGAAGTTTTGCCATTACTTCAGAGAGATTATTGGGAGATGTATCGTTTTTCATTTTTCAATTATTTAAGTTTTCATTTTTTTGTATTTATCAAACAGAAGTAAATAATTATTCCCCATACTTTCTAAAAGCAGCTATTGGTTAAGTTTCTCATATATTGCTTCTTTTCTATCATTAAAAAAATGAATGCTGCAAAATTATAATTTTTCAGTCGTATTGTTAGATTATCATCCTTTTTAATTTTTGACAAAGTCTCTTGATTTCACCTCCAACAAAAACCTCCTCAATGTTGAACGATGCACCCCCAACTTTTTCGCAATTTTTACCTTGGGTATTCTTTTGCTTAACATTTTTTTAATTTGCTCTTCTTTTCCCGTAAGTTTAATCTCTTTTGATTTTGCACCATGCGGTCTTCCTACATGTATACCTTCCGATTTCATACGAGCTAATGCCTCTTTCGTTCGTTGAGAAACCAAATTTCGTTCTATTTCTGCTGACAGCCCAAAAGCGAAAGCCAAAACTTTTGAACTAATGTCGCTACCTAATCGGTAGTTATCTTTGATAGTCCACACTTGTACTTCTTTTTCCATACAAACATTTAGTATCGACATAATCATCAATAAATTACGTCCTAAGCGAGATAATTCGGAGCAAATCAAAATATCGCCTTTCTGCAAATTGCCTAACAGTCCACCCAGCTTTCGTTTGTCTATTTCTTTTGTTCCGGAAATAGTTTCATCTATCCATTTTTCTACAGCGACATTATTTTTCTTGCAAAACTCATTAATTTCAAAACGTTGGTTTTCTACTGTTTGCCTGTCGGTACTAACCCGAATGTATCCATAAATCATATAAATTCTATTTTTGTCCAATATACAAAAATGCTCCAATTTACGGACGGGATAAATGGAGCGCCGGAAGGGTTTGATATTGTGGTGGGGAATCCGCCGTATGGGGCAAAGTATTCCGAAACAGACAAAGTGCACTTTCAAGAGAATTATGAAACAGCCAAAACAATAAGGAATGTTCAAAAAGGTTCGTTGGATACATTTACTTTGTTTATAGAAAGAGGGCATCAGTTATGCAAATTTTGTGGTAATTTGCATTATATTGTTCCCATTTCCATAACTTCCAGCGATTCAATGACGGGTGTTCATAGATTATTGGAAAATAGTTGCAGTTTTATAAAAATTTCTTCTTATGCTGTTCGTCCTCAGCCTGTTTTTGAAAATGCTGTTGTTAATACTTCTATTCTGTTTTTTCAAAAAGATGGAAAGCAAAATGAAAAAATTTTGGCAACAAAAATGTATCGAAAAAACATAAATTTCAATCTTCGGCATTTGGTTAATAATCTACAATTTATTGATATTAAAGATGTAAAACTAATTGGCAGGTATCCCAAAATAAGCCATGAAATAGAAAAAACTATTTTAAGAAAAATCTTTGTTAAAGAGACAAATGTTGGAGACATTATTAAAAAAACAGGAAAGCCAATTTTTTACAGAACCACAGGGGGTAGATATTTTAAAGTAATAACAAACTATCCTACAGGTTCAACTAAAGAAAAACCTATTTATTTTGACAACGAAATGGCTGATTCTATTGCTGCAATTTTAAGCAGCAATTTGTACTTTTGGTTTTATCAAATTTATTCAAACAATTTAGATTTAAAAACTTACGAAATAGATTCGTTTGGTTTGCCAAATTTGAATCGAGGTGTTATTGAACAATTAGAAAAAATATATGCTGATTATTTAATTGATATTGAGAAAAATGCAAATATTAGGATAACAGCAGAAAATAGCAGTTATAATGTTTCTGAATTCAAAGAATATAAAATCGGCAAGTCGAAACATCTCATTGACCAAATAGATGATATTATTTGTCCATTATATGGATTAACATCTGAAGAAGCTGATTTTATTAAAAACTACGAGATAGAATTTCGATTGTCAGATAGTGAGTAAGTTGTATATAGAATATAAAATCTATATAATGTATTGGTTTTCAGATTATTCTATAAATCAAAAAGCTGCTAAATAAATGAGCTAAATTGTTTATAGCTTTATGTAAAACATGTTAATGATGTCATAAAACATTGGATTACATGTTATTCTATAAATCAAAATACTGTTAAATACTGAATGTCTATAAGAGTGCTCTGAAATAAAAAATGTGTAATTTCGCGCCATCATATCATGTTATGAATAAAACGTTTAATATTTATTGTGATGAAAGTTGTCATATAGAAAATGACCATAAAAATTTTATGTTTTTAGGATCAATAAGTTCTGCGTACAATCAGGTGAGTCTGCACACATCTCAAATCAATGAAATAAAAAAAAGGCATAATTTTTATGCTGAAATAAAATGGACAAAAGTTTCTCAGTCAAAACTTCAATTTTATTCAGATTTGATAGATTATTTTTTTGCAACTGACTTAAAATTTCGTGTTGTAGGAGTTGATAAAACAAAAATTAACAATCATGTTTTTGCCCAAACGTATGATGATTTTTATTACAAAATGTATTATCAATTGCTTAATCATAAAACAGATAGTCGATATTCTTATAATGTATATCTTGATATCAAAGATACTTTAAGCGCTTGTAAGGTTCGTAAATTGAGAGAAATATTGAATATTAAGTTTGGTGTTTTTCGCCAAATTCAAAATATTCGCTCTCATGAAAGTATTCTGATGCAGTTAGCAGATTTTTTAATGGGAGCTATTTCATACTATAAAAATGTTCAAATAAAGAAAAATCAAGCAAAGGTTCAGCTGATAGAGCGAATAATTAAAAGGTCTGGGTTTGACCTTGATAGAACTAATTATTCGGAGAAATTAAATCTTTTTTTTATTGAATTGAAATAGGATGCCTCTAAATTTACTCAAAAAATATAACGAATTGTTAGATATTATAGCTCTGAATGAAACTCTACGAGAGGAGTCATTAAGACGCATATTTGATAGAGATATAGTAAAAAATTCTTTGTTTATCTTTTGTACTAAACAAATCAACCCAACTCCGGCAGCTGGGCAAGATTCAATGGAACGTTTGTTCACCCATCTAACTACTACTATTTTAGATAGGGTAATAAATAAAAGAGAATTTTGTATGATGCGATCAATTCGCCTGCATTGGATTAAATATCATATTGATCAAAGCAAGAAAGATAATATGCTTGTTTTTTCTGTTGCTGAACCTTCTGGAATAAGAACATATATTTATGATAAAGACGAATATTACGTAATCGTATTAGAGCCTATGCGTAATAAAGACGAATATTATTTACTTACAGCATACTTTATTGAAGGCAAAGACAAAGCAAGGGATAAAATGATGAAGAAATATAAAAAGAGATTACCCGATATTCTATAAAAGCAAAAAACGCAGAACTTCAAGGCTTGCGTTTTTCGATTTCCTTTTCTCAAATGAGAAATGAACTCGGCGGCAAAAGTATAATATTTTCGTAATAAGAAAACTTTTTCCATTTCTTTTTTTAAGTTCTTCGTATTTTTAAAAATTTTCGAATATTAAATCTTAGTTCTCAATTAATTATCGAAATTTCATCCTCTGTCAATTCATACAACCCATAAAGCAATCTGTCAATCTCCTTTTCCAATTCCGAAGTATCCATCTCAGGATTTTCTTTTTTGATAGAAAGAATTTGATTGACAAGGGTAATAACAGGCTGTTGCTGCTCTTTTTCCACAATTGGGATTGGCAATTCTTTAGCCTGAATAATTCTTATTTTTGGGAAAAGTTCAGTTTCTGCTTTGAATTTTGTTTGATAGTAAAATTGTAAAACCTTTGAATTTAAACAACCTAACACAAATTTTATATTAAATCTATTATCTGTAATTAGAATACTGTATAAGCTACGATTAGAGTACAGCAAACTATCTAAATACAAGGCTGTTATTGTAGCTCCTGTTTCTCTAATTAAAATTCTTTCACTTTCAAAAAACAATTTCTCTTTAGAAAATTTATTCAAAGTTTTTTTATCAATGTAAGATATTTTTGTAATCCCATATTTACAAATATTTGAGCCTGTGATAAAAGAAATTTCATCAATATCTTTTATTTTATCTCTGCCGAACTCTAACCCTCGCATTATTTTTGAAATTTGAAAAATTGGAATTGTATTTTCTTCAATTTTTTTCAATAAAGTAAATTCCTTATTTAGTGCTTCAAAACACCAATTTACATTATTATTTTTCCTTCCGATAAAAACAGAAGTAGGCATTTTAACATTTTCAAAAATTTTGTCGCCTTCATTTATCAAATGTATCAATATAGTATTCGTACTCAAATGTTTTCTCAATGATTGAAACTTTACGCCTTTTATATATAATGATGCAGTAATAAAAGAAATTGTACCATTACTTTTTAAAATTTCAATACTTTTTTCAAAAAAATAAGCGTATAACTCAAAACATTGAAAAGTTTTGAATTTCAAATAAGTTTTGTCATTATTCACATTCACATACGGCGGATTCCCCACCACAATATCAAACCCTTCCGGCGCTCCATTTATCCCGTCCGTTTTTTGTGTCAAAATCGGATTCATCACTTCCGGAAAATCTAACTTCCAATCGAAAAATTGTAGTGGTTTATCGGGTTGGTTACGTAGGGTTTGGAGTTTGTGAATGCTGCGGTCAAAACATTCTAAAGCAAAATCTATATCTGCATTTCGCTTACGGTCTTTGGCAGTCATTTCATACATATCAATTATTTTCACATTTCGATTTGCAAAATTCAACTTGTTAATCGAAATTTGATTGATAAGAATTTCAATTTTTAACAGCCTAATCTCATCTTTGAGTTTATCTTTCTTATTGTGGTTATTTGTTTGAAAAAATTCTCGTTGTTTTTTAGTGAGAGCTTTCAAATTCTCTTGTAAACTCTTTATATGTATGTCTGATGAAGTTGCATCTCTTTTTACCTCCCAATCAATATCAATTACCTCACCTTCAAACTTACTAATCAAACTATTACCCACTACAATTTTATAATCCAAATTCGGTAGTGGTTTGGGCAATTCTTCATCAATAATCAATGAAAGCCAAAAACGCAAACGTGCAATATCCACCGCACCTTTTTCAATATCCACACCGTAAATGCTGTTCTGAATGATATTGTGTTTTATTTCAGAAGCGCGGAAACTTTCTAAAGAATCATGCTCAAACAGGTGCAGCATCTGTTTTGCCGAAAAAATCTCTTGTAATAAACCCATAGGAAAAGCGCCCGAACCTATTGCCGGATCACAAATTTTTACTTCATCCAAAGCGGCGTGAAATTCTTTGGCATACTGTTTAACTCTATGAGTATCATCCTCTGTTAATCGTTTCTTTAGTAACTTTTCAATAATCTCTCTGTCAATTTGTTTCTCCTTTACTTCTTCAGCCAAAACAAGTTGCCGACGACCTTCATTCACTGGGAAAAGTTCAGACTGTCCACCGCCTAAATGTGAATCTCCCACTACTTTATAACCCTTATCTTCAAACCAAGTTGCCAAATATTCAATTAAACTTTCCTGACACATATAGTGCACAATTTCTTTGGGTGTGTAGTAGGCTCCTTTGTCTTTGTTATCTTCCAGCAGGTTTTCAAAAATATGTCCTAGCATTTCAGGGTCAACGGCTACGGTATGGTCATTGGGGTCGTCTTCGTAAATCGTAAAATTGTATTGATTAAATAGTTCAAACAATTTATCAAATAGTTCTTTTGGAAAATCGGGGCATTTTAATTCATCTTTTTCGGTCTCCTCTTTTTCAAAAAGTCCGCCATTCAAAAACGGTATCTTCACGGTTTCACCATCGGGCATAATGAAATCATCATTATCTCTGGATTTATTCAACGTTTCAAAGAAAAGTTTTTGTAACCATTTTGAATAAAATACTTTATTGGCACCAGATTTCCGAAAAAGATTGAATATAAAATTCTTATCTCCATCTCTGTAATTCAAATCTTTCGCACCTAACCAACCTTTCTTTTGCAAAAAATAGAGAAATACAATACGCCCTAAAAACTTTTTGGTGAAATCACGAATAGCTTTGTCGGCATTCTCGCCACCGCCAAAAAATGTAATACGATAACTTGGTTTGCTAATTAAGTGATTGCAAAACTGCTGATAGAGCAATTTATAATCGGCAAAGAAAGCCTTAGAGAGTTTTTCTACCGAGAACGCTTCCAACACATCGCCCAAAGATATGTTGCCGGCTTTTTTTGCAATTACTTGCAATCTGTCTGAGGCGGTTCGTGTACTTTCATGTTCACCCAACAAATAAGTATAACGTTTGGGATCGGTAACCGCTTTCTCATATTTTGTTCCATCAGCAGACCATTGGCGTGTTTCGCTGGCAAACGAAAAACGCCAATCACCGTCCATCTGCTTATAGTTGACAATAAATGCGCCATCGTATTTATTCCAATAATTACGAAGTAAGTTGCGAAGACTAACACGATTTCTGGCAACATGAATATTGTCCTGTAGCTCAACTTCATAAACAGCAAGCGTGTTGCCATCATTCAAGCGAATTTCGCCTAATTGGCAGGCAATTTTCGCTATTTGTGAATTAACATCCAAGCTTTCGGGAGTGGCTGATGCAATGAAATTATTGCCAAAGATGTCATTTAACAGATGTCTATAATTATCTGTTTGATAGCTATTCGCTAAAACAGTCGCATATTCCATATTTGTTTAATTAAATGATTCCGATAAAATAATACAAGGCGTTTCAAGTTGTTTTTCTTCCTGTTCATCAAGAAAATATGTATTATATTGGTTAGCCATTACCATAATCTGTTTCAAATAATCCTGTGCATTATGTAAACCTTTTTGTGCTTTCTTCTCTAATTGATTGAGTTGTTTTGCCAAGTGAGTAATCGTTCCCCATTCTACCAATTTTATCAATTGTCCTATTCGCAACAGTTGTTCTGGGTCATCAATCATTACTTTGTGTTTGTTAATAAAAGCAATGGCAGTCTTCACTTGCTGACCGGAAGCCGTAACACTACTTTGTTGATTATATGCTGTTTGGATTGTTGACTTTAAGGTTTGCTCTGCTCTTTTTACATGTTTATGATGGTTTTCAATGCGTGGCACTCGCACTTCATCTTTTTCAGCCTTGAACAAATCAATGGCTTGCAAAGGTGATAATTCTTCCGTATTGGTATCATCTACTATAAAGAAACTTTTTAGTTGTTCGGTTTTGAGAAACACAAGCGAAGTCTTAGTCATCAATTTGTCACCAATGGTTTGTTTATTTCTTCCGGTACGGCATCGTAAATTCAATTTTTCTATTCTTTTGTATTCTTTAGGATTATGAGTTTTTAATTTAAGGATCTCCTCCCGATATTGAAACTCACGGTTTAACTCTTCTTGTGGTAAACCCTCTTCAAAAAGTTTATCTAGATGCAAGTCAACAATTTCATCGGTTGAATAAATTTGATTGTCTTCGCCAAAGGCGGTATGAAACGCTTGAATTTTTGCCAATGAATTGTTTATCAGATTGATTTGTTCATTACCTTTCGCCGATGGATAAAAAACATAGTTGTATATATTTTTCGCCACAGATCCGATACGGTTCACACGTCCAATTCGTTGCATTAATCGAGTGGAGTTCCAAGGCGTATCATAATTGATAACCACATTACTGCGATGCAAGTTCACCCCTTCAGCAAGCACCTCAGTGGTCAGAAGAATATTGAAACTATCTTTCTGTTTTTCCTTTTTAATGTTCGCATCAAAGTTTTCTTCAATTTCAGAAAATTTCTTGTTTCGGTTTGAGGCATCAATGGCCAAAACATCTTTTCGGTCAATATTCTTTTTCAGATATTCAACCGTATCTGTTGACTCTGAAAAGATAACCAACTTTTGTCCAATATTTTGATTTTTATCAAAAAACTCTGTTTCTAAGTGTTTTAAAAACTTTGTCAATTTAGGATCATTAGCACCAATTTCATTCCACAAACCAACAAGTTCATCTAAAACTTTTTGGTCGGAATGTAAACTTTCAAGAAATTCCAGTTCAAAATCTTCCGGTTTAAAAATTTGATTTTTAGGATTTTCTTCAGAAGCAAATAATATTTCTTTTTCTATTTCTTCTTCACTTAACCCTTTTTCATAGAATTTGTTTAAATCCAAATCGGGTGCAATATAAACTTTCCCTTTTTCAAACATTTTTATCATGCGTTCATTGGCTATTTGAAAACGTGCTAACGATTTTTTAAAAGCATAAAAACTGCTTTCCAACCGTTTAACAAGCAACGTTTTTACTATATAAGCCAAAGATTTAGATACCAATTCTGCTTTTTCGTAATATTTAATTTGTATTTCAGACTTTAAATTGGCAATTGCCTGATAACGACTATAATTCAACCCATTTTTATCAATGAGATAGAAAACTGTTTTATCAAATAATTGAGACAAGTTTTCATCCAATTGATACTCAATTTTGACAGGTTTTTGAACTTTGGGAAATCCTTCTATATCTTTTGCAAAACGCTCTGTTTCTTCAATATCCCTTCGTGTTCGCCGCACAGTAATAGGTTTGATTATTTTCTCTCGAATTTCTTCGTACAACTTTTTTAACTTCTCAATATTTAATTTTTCTTCTGATTTTAATTTTTTGTATTCCACAGTTTTGGGTGAAAAAAATGCTGTTAAATTACTCACCCCGTCCAATGTTGACTGTCGCGGATTTTGAAATAGAAGAATTTGATAATAAATATCTTCGGGCTTATTATTTAATGGCGTTGCTGAAATGAGCATTATTTTTTTCTTCCGTCCTTCTATTCTACCCTGATTAATTCTTGGGCATTTGCATATTTCCTGCAATTGCCGGAACATATCGGTTTCGTGATTTCTAAATTTATGCGATTCGTCAATCAGCACCAAATCATATTCGTCAGCATTCCAGTAATCGTAATTATCAGGCTCTAATATTTTCGAAAGACTTCCGTTGGATACAAAACTTGCCTTATCGAAAATATCGAATTTTTGAAAGGTGGATTTCCAGTTTTTTTCTACTGCCGGTGGATAAACCACCAATATTTTGGTATTATTTATACCGTTTTCTATCAGGAAACGTTTGGCAATCATTGTTGCGATAACCGTTTTCCCTAAACCAACCACATCGGAAAGAAAAAAACCGTCGTATTTTAACATTTTTCGATACCCATCCTCTACCGCATCCATCTGATATTCCATTTTCCGAAAATCGGGTGGAAGTTCATAAGGATTTTCGTTTTTGCAAGAAATGGTTTCTCCGAAATATTCAATCAACATTTTGATATATAGTTCATAAGGCGTAACATCTCCGGCTAAGTAAGTGCCTCCTTTTGCTTTAAGAATATCCACCGGCAAAATATCACAACCTTTTGCTTCGTCCCAAAGTTGTTCAAATTCATTTTTGGCAAAGCAGACGTCAGTATTGTCGTGCAATAATACATTAAACTCATATTGTCTATCGTTGCCAATACCTAATCCATAACCGGTAAGATTACTTGATCCGGTAATAGCGGTTGCATCTAATGTATGCTCATTAAAATTTTCAGGATAAAGAAGATAAATTTTTGCATGAATTTTCTTGCTTGGATGCGCCCGTATTTCAATTTTTTTGTCTACAATATCCTCAATAAATCGCAACATGCTATTCTCTACCTCCTTCGAATAATCTGAATTTTCGATGTCATTTTTGATAAAGTTTAGATATTCCTCTTTGGTTTGTTCAGGATTCCCAAGATATAAAATTCCTTTTTTCTGTGCATCAGCAATAAATTTATCGGTATTAATGCCCACAAGAATACGCACTTTCGACATTTTATTCAAGAAAGGCTCAACTTCAAAATATCCAGAAGCACGTAAATAGCCAACAACGGCATCAAAACAGTTAATGCCTTTATTATTAGATATGACACCTTCAAATTTATTGATGAGTGTGTTTTCTAATTTGTTTGTGAAAAATTTCGAGGACATGTAATATTATTTTTTATTTTGTTTAAACTTGTGCAAGAAACGCACAAGCTGCATCTTTGTTGAGTTACCGAGGAATCCTCGGTAGTTGAAATTTCTTTAATTTGTCATCTTGCACATGCACCTCTACCCCATCACCATTCGACAGATAGTCAAAAATTAAAAACTCGGAGATACTGTTGCGAGTTTGTAGCTTGTCGTTTCTATTTTGTTTACTCATATTGATTTGTATTCTATGTATTTTGCTCGAACACGATGAATATTAGGGTAATAATTCTCATTTTATTTTGCTTATAGCAGTGTCGTTATCTTGAATTGGAGCGTATTTTTCTATAATTTCGTTCTGTTGCTCTATTTTATCGTTTAAATTTTTTATGGAATCTGATAAACACTCAATTTTAATATCATAATCTATAGTTTTATATTTCCAATCAAAATAAGAACAAAGTATTGACAAAATGCTTAGAACAACGGTAGTTCCCAATGCAATATAAGCGATATGTTTTGAAAATTTATTATCACACTGCTGCTTTCTGTATATTGATTGGTTATATTGTTGTTGTAATCTTGTAAGATGTATTTGCAAGTTTTCTATATAACCACGTAAAATTTCTTTTTGAGGTTTATCTATTTCATCAGTAAATTTATTATGAAAAGCTGTAATTACATTTGAAAATACATGAATAGCATTTTTATGATTATCAATATTTTCTTTTAGGTATTGTTTGTTTGCCTTATCTTTATTGCTTTCATATGATGTATATAAATTTTCTACATCATCAATAAGAGCTTTGTAAATGTCTCTCAATTCAGATTTTGTTTTCTTGTCTAAATCGGCAATTTTTAAGCATTTAATTTGTTCTATCATAGTTTAAAGTTACATTCTATGGGATGGAATTTGATCTTTGCTCTCATTATCAATAATCTGACTTTTGATTATTGGAAGTTTATATATTTTATTTTTTAATTGTTCCTTAAAATCATTCCCAAATGGTATGTTATTTATGAATTTATCAATCTTTTCAAAATCTTTCATTTTATTGGGGATTTGTGAGATAGCAGTAACCATAATCATATTAGGATTATCACTTAAAAAGTCACAATAAAAATCACATCCATATGTATCAGTTTTAGCGCCACGCCTTTTTCTCTTCGCATCCATTGTCCAAACAATATCTAACAAGCAAATTAACATGGGGCTTCCTTTTATTTGATTAACTGTTTGCAAAACAACTTCTTTAAATGGTTTTTGCAAATTAACTTCCATAGTTTTGCTGGCTACATAATTTGAAACAAGACGGTGAATTTCTTCCCAATCATATAATAAGCTTAATTTGATGCTTTGACTTGAGAATTCATCATTTATTTGTTCAACTATTTCCTTGAGTTTGGTAAAATCATGTTCCATGTCTTCAAGGAGAAGTACTTTAATTGTTGTCATTTTTGATAAATATTTTTAATTGTAAACTTTACTGTAAACATTCCGATACCATCAATATCAGTTTTATCCATACGCACATACGGCTTTTCAAAACCAATTTTTTCTAATAATTTTTTATTGGCAGATAGTCCTCCAAACATGTCTAAATACCCTTGTTTATTTATACTTTGAAGTGTTTGTTTTTTTGCTTTATCGATGAGAAAATTATTTTCGATAGTTAATACAATACTATAATGGTCTTTTGGTTCAGCGTTTATTAAAAGATACGGTTTAATTCCAAGTGTATCAATATATAAACGCATTGCATCATTAATATTTGCTAGATATTCACAAATTATTTCTCTAAAAATCATTTCTGAAAAATAAATCGTCATATTTTCCGAAACTCTATTGTCTTTTACTCGCAATACAATAGGTTCAAGAAGGAAATCGCAATACTCATCTATTTTCTCTTTCAACTTAATATTTTTTATATCAGAGAGAACAGAGTCCCCATTTTTCATAAAATCTTTTATTTCTTTAGCATCATATACTTGATTATAAAAGAATTTGAGTTTCTTCTTGTCTGAATTTTCCATTGCACATTCATACAGCGCTTTCATATGATGTTTATAGTGGTGTTCTGTTGATATCAAATCTTCATGTATTCTTTTTTCTTCCACCCACGCTCTAAATAAATCTTTTTCGTATCTTTCTTTGAAGTAAGCATTAATTTCTTTTCTCAAAGTATGAACAAATCGAATATTAAGAACAGAGTGGTATTTATCCTTTGGACGACTATCATATAAAACAAATATAGCATCTCCTTTTAACTCATCTTTATCAAAATGTGAAATTCTGATAAATAATATTCGTTTCATAATGCTCATATCAAGTGCTATAATATCTGGATATGTAGAGCTATCCGCTCCATCTTGTCCTTTCCATTTATCTTTTTCCAAAAAAACAGAATAATTTGTCCAAGTATAAGAAGTTGAATGATTGGTACTTGTATTTTCTGTTAAGTAATTTTTCCCATTTAATATTTTTGTAGCAAGACAATTTTCGGACATATTAACATACTGATTTGCTAAATTTGTATCTCCAACATTAGCAACAACAATATAATTATCATTATCATTTGGAATACTTTGATATTTGTATAATAATAGTCCGCCACCTTTTGCATGGCTATTTTCTTGATCTGAAATTGTATATCCAACGATAGAGGCTATAGTTTTTATAAGACCCTGTGCTTCATGTGCAAAGTCAATCTTCTTCTCTTTGTCTACTGCTTTGTTTTCTATTCTTAAAAGTATATCCCTCAATTTATAGGTATCACAAAAAGTACGAATAGCTGTAGAATTATCATCACCCATAAAAGTACGATAGTTGTTCATTTTTTTTAAAAACTCTTGTTTTATTTTCTTATGTTTGGGCTTATTTGATAATATTTTTCTAATATCTCTTATTCTCGGGTTAAAATTGTCCAATGTTTGTCGAATGATACTTGTGTTTTCCAAAATCAACAGCTCAAGAAAAGAGGTGTCTTTTTCTTCCTTTTTTAAAACTGCTTTTATGTTTTTTTCAAGCCTTATAGCTCTTTGTTCATTATTGTGCAGAGAACGAATAATATGTGCTACGCAGAAGAGTTTGAAATTTTCAAACGAATAGCGCATATTTTCATATTTCTTAAGTAATTTCTGATCGCTTAAGGTTCTGATTATTTCTTCAAATTTTTCTAATGCCTCTTTATTAAAAGTTTTGCTTAAATTATTGATTGCAGTAAGAAAATCTTCATGAAGCAGATATGCAATATTTAATGAACTTGCACATTTTATTAACACACGCAAATAATTTACTGTATCAATATAATTATCTAAGTTGTTATACGATTTCTCTTGATTATCCCATTCATTTATTATTCTGAAAGATGTCTGCTCTTTAGCATGTTTATAATTGCTTTCTTTTAAAATGGTTTTCACGGCAACAACTAAATCGTTCAATACCCAATAAAATACTGAAATATATAAGCCTCGATATTTTTTAAACGATTGTGAGGATAATATTTTAAGCAAATTTGCCTTAAATTTTAACTCGTTTATTATCTTTTGCTTACCATCATCTATACCATTAATATTGCATTGCCCTTGTTTGCTAATATATTTTCGAAAACTATTAACTATTTTGTTAAAATTCAAATATTTGCCAATATCAATAGAACTATTTTTGCTTTTTGCCCAATTTGGCAACTTGTCTATTTCTATTTGCTTAGTCAAAATTTTACTATCTGTATCTGTCTTATCTGTCAACGCTTTATTTATAAAATGAATAAGCGCTACCTTTAACAATGTACTGTCTTGATTTTTAGGCTTATATGGGAGTTCCCCTTCAACTAAGTCTTCTTTCTCAATTTCTTTGCAATAAGGCAATTCTTTTTTTGCAAAATATTGTTTAACGCAATCTAATGAAGCTTTTTCTATTAATTCTTCGTATTTGTCTTTCTCATCACACAATGGACAAGGCATTGTTGTCTCTTCTGGAACATATAAATTGATAAAAGAATGTAGATAACTTCTATCATTCTCTACATTATTTTTTTGAAGACAATCTGTAATCGTATTATAACTACTGTAATCCATTCGATTGATTAAGCAAAATATACCATTAATGCGTTTCTTCTTTTGCTCCTCTTTTACCTCTTCTTGCAAAACTTTTAAAATGCTATTAAGCAATAAAAAGATTTTTCCACTAATCATCAAATTATCAATAAAATATATCGTTATCTCATCTTCATCTTTGATATTCTCTTTGAAAAACTTATAAAAATTCAAATAATGGTCGTTGTTTTTATCAAATCGAATAATGTTAGCATTATTATCAAATACTTCTCTGTTGATTAAATGTATAAATGCTCCGTTTTCACTTTTGTCAGGAGCTATCAATAAAACTTTTTTCTCATTAGGCAGAATTCTCTTAATATCTCTAGCCCACTTTTCTATTTGTTCTTTATTTTTTTTTATTAAATCAAGATAGTCCAAATAATAATTGAAATGTTTGCTCTTATCCTCTCCTGTATAATGTACCCAATCAATCTTTTCAATAATAGGATAACATCTTTCTTCGTTGAGTACATTTTTTGTAGGGTCTTTTTTGAATTTAAAATAAGGCTTATATTTTTCCCAAAACTCATTATCATTATAAGTGTTATGCCATTTAGGACTATCAAAAATTAATGTCGGAGTAACAGATACTTTATCTGTTACAATCAAAGGGCGCTCTTGTATAGGGTTATTTGGGAAACAATGTTCACAATCGTCAGGTTGTCTCCATTTAGATTGAATGTAGATATTGAATTGATTCCTGCGTTCTTTTTTCTTTTCTCTGTTCCATGTTATTATTTGTTTGTTTGAGATATCTTGCCAGTATGTACCGACAACTGCATATTTCGATTGTAGCAGATTGTATGTTTTTTTATTATGTTTCACTATTTCTATACGCTGTTTTCTACAGTGTTCTTGCAATTCTTTCAATTCAAAATTATCTCCTACAACTACAATAGTATAAAACGGTTGTTGTATTTTGAACCTTTCACTATTATATTCTTTTTCTTTAATTTTATATTCGAACTCCTCTATTTTGCCGTCTAACATAGAACGGTGAGCGTTTTTTATTTTATCAGATAACATAGAATGAAAGGCATTCTCTATCTTGAGACAAGTAGTTAATGTTGATGAAATAGGGACAATAATAATCAGTTTTTCTTCAGACAATTGCTGCTCATACTCATTCAAAAATTGCTGTTCTTTTTTGTCTTTAAATTTATTATTCAGCTCTTTATCTCTAAGTTTTAAATCATGTATATAGCGAGAAAAACTTATTTTGTCTTCATCTCTGACGATAACATATTCAATTTTTGGTTTGCATTGTAACTCTGTTTGATGAAAAAGTCTTTCTACAAAACCACGAGTCTGACTCACCAATAATTCCGAATAATAACCATAGCCAATAAGCGTATAGACTATTTCTTTTTCTTTGCTTATTTTGGCAATGTCATCGTATATGTTTTTGTATATATGCCGCGATAGAAGAAATGCAAAAGACGAGACTTCTTTACTTTGCTGAAACATTTTTTTCCCATATACAAAATCATCCAAATGGAGTTTAGAACCAATTCGGAGATGTGTATTTTCCCATTTATAGCCTTGCGTCTTTTCATCTAATAAATTGTCCAATTTTTCTTTTGCTTCATTTTCAAAATAAGAATCGCCTTGCTCAAAAAAATCAAGTGCAATAAGCTGCCCCGTAGAAAATAAAATATGGCTGTCTAGCATGTTATTTATTCTTTCTCGTTCTTGTTCTGATAGATTTCTATCTAAACACATTCTCGGAAATACTGTAAAATCTTCATTACATGAAGAAATATATTGGTTTATCTTTCTACAATCCTCTTCATTTTCTCCTGCTATTACAGCAATCTCCTTCCCTGTTATTACAGACTTCTCCTTTTTCTTTTCTTCTTTTTTATCTTCAGCAATAAGTAAAATTATTTTATTTTTTTCATTATTCTCATTATTTTGGGGTAAAACAAAATCCGTATAAAGTTTAAATAAGCCGTTTATTAGATCCTCGGCAATATCTTTTATAATTATTGCTTTTATTGATTTATTCTTAAGGAACAGTAAACTGATTGTCCTAAATATCTTACATCTGTCTGTCGGAATAGATAAACTGGCATTATTATCGTTTCTGAAAGAAATCACTAATATTTTATCCTGTCCCGTTTGCATATCTCTGATTACATACTTTGGCAACTTATAGGCATCTAATTCTCCAAATGGATATTCTTTTTCGTTTTGTTGTATCAATCGAATTTCAAGAGGTAGCATTTGTTCGTATACACCTTTTGATATTGGATAATTTTGATTTCTTTTTTTTGAATCTGCTTTACTTTCAGGTTCAATTATTTTCTTTCGCAATGGAATAATTATATTATATCTCGTCCCAAAAAGTGCCGGATTTGCGGATGCAGGTTTTATCTCACTTCCTTTACGATAAGAAAAGCTTATTTTTTCAGTTGTATTTTTAAATTTAAATGTTTCTACATTGAATATTCCATAATTATCGTTTATGAATTTTGTAAAAATTTGAATACCAAGACCTTTATAGGCACTTCGTGCTTGTCTATTTAAACTCAATTTGTTACCCCTATCAAAATACATGTTAAAGAGAAGCTCAGCTTCTTTAGCATTATTGTCTGTACATAGTTTAATACTTTCTTTTATCGTTTCTATATCCTGTATTTTAATATCTTCTGGGAGTTTTCTTGAATTATTGGGATTTTCCAAATTGTTCAGAGATGTTTCAATAATCCCTGTTACTCCAAAGTCAACTACGGATATTTCCAAATATGTTTTTTTATTGCCTAAAAATTCTAACTTTTGTTTTTCTATATACTCAAAATAATCTTTCCATAATTCAAAATTTGTTTTCCATAACTCTGGATTTGTTTTCCATGGGTCTTGTTTTTTTCTTTTCTTTTTTTCTGTAACTAATGTATCTTTTGTTATATACTTAATGATTACTCTCCCCTCTTTAGTTGTAGTGTGCTCAACTATGTTTTTTGCCAGTTCAAATACACCATAAAATATTTCACTTGCAATATCAAATTGACCTTTCAAAAATCCGAGGTATCTAGTGTAAATACCGCTATTCTTATTTGCTATTAAAGTAGTAATGCGATTATTACCAATTATTTCTGGTTCTTTTTCTTTTCTATAAATTTCCAAGAACCCATCTTTTACGAAATTTTTATTTAGTAATGCAGACAATAACAATATAAAAAACGCAGGCTTATCCAATAAATCTCTGATAAAATGTTGCTGAATATATTTATAATAGCCCGTTTCTTTGAAGTTAGTACATTGAATACTGTCGAGTAATTTGTAATAATTCGTAATAATAGAAATATCTTGATTTTCTTTATTATTGTTTAAATTTATGTTGAACTGATTGTTAAATTCTTTGTAAGTAGTTCGTTCATCTATTTTATAGGTTTCCAATAAATGACTAATTGATGTTTCAAAATAAGAATTAAAAGTATTCTGATCAATTGTTATTAATGATGACGTGTATTGTTTTTTGTTTTCCATCGAGATTACATTGTTTATTGAATTTTTAATGTGAGTCGCTGCTATTACAATACAAATTGCATATTATTGTTGGGAAGAATGAAATCATTTGTTTACCGTAGTGCTGCATATTATTTTTCGTTTATTTTCTTTTTGAGCAATATCCAATGCTTTATCTGCCAATTCTTTTTCATCTTTCACAACTTCAATAACTTGCTCAGCAAGCCATAAAATTAAAAGCTCGCTTGAATCTACTTGCAATAGTTTTGCTATAATTACAACCTGTTCGCGTTTGACACGCCGTTCACCCTTTTCTATCTTGCAATAAGTAGCCGTATCAATTTCTAACGCCGCAGCAAATTGTCTTTGTGGCATTTGGCGTTCTTCGCGCAATTTTCTTATTTTTTCTGTAAATATCATAGAAATACTATGTCTTGGTAATTGTTGGCAAAAGTATAAACTTTTTCCTAAATTAGTTGTATTTTCGCGCATTAATGGCGGAAGAGCGTTAGTGTTGTAAAAATATGACAACAAACTTGAAAAAATAATAATAGTAGAATAAACTATGTATAATATCACATTACTTTGCACAAGGCATGAAGAAGCTGGTCTTTGTACCTTAATTGAGTTATATAGAATCTTTGAAGCAATAAAGCCCGGAGTGATATTTGAAGAAATTCCTCCATCCTATTTTGACGAATATTATGTTGCAAAAACTCGCAGAAACTTAGAAACGGATACAGTAAATAAATATTTAGAAAATCATAATATCCCACACATTCTTGTTGATTCAGATAATGTACCCTCCGATTCATTTTTTATGGATTTACAAAATATGCATGAACGCATAGAGAGGCTTAGAGACATAAACGGATATAATTATAGAACTTCTATTGATAAAAGTAATGATTATGCAAGAATGTATGGATTTCCATATCTCAATAGCATTCAATGTATTGGTGTACAAGATGAAATAGATGATGCTATAGAAAAAGGCTTACAGAAATTAAATGATGAAAAACTATTTCTGACACATAAACTATGGAAAGAGGTTATTGATAAACGCGAAAATGAAATGCTTCAGAATATTTATACTTATAGTAAAAAGCATGTTTTTGAGAATGCAATATTTATGATAGGTTCCGGACATAGAAAATCAATAATCAACAAAATTTCAGAATACGAACAAAAATCAGAAATCAAATTGAATTGGATTTTTAGTATTCCATAAAAACAAAAACATTTCTCTAATCCAATTCTCGCTTTAGCAGGAATTGTATTGTAACTGTTTCAAAAAATAGTGAAAAGATTTTGTACACAAAATGAGTGTGTGAATCACACCGGAAGCGCTTGGCTTTCCTTTTCGGTATTTTTTACCGATTGCCGCCGAAAGGCGGCGCGGCGAAAGAAGGCGAACAGGCAGCAAAAAAACGGACTTCAAATAAGCCCGTCATCTGCAAATGAGTAGTGTCCGTATGATGTCAATATTATACTGTCAATCAGTTTAATATCTAACAACATCGCGGCGTTCTTAATTCTTTGCGTGGCTTCCACATCTTCGGGGGAAGGTGTTGCGCTTCCGCTCGGATGATTGTGGCAAACTATCAACCCTGTCGAATTTTGCAACAATGCGCCTTGTAATATTTGCCTCGTATTTATCAAACAGTATTTTGCCGTGCCTTCGGATACTTTGCCAACGGATAGCACTCTGCCGTTTTGATTTAGATAAATTGCATAAAAAAGTTCTTTATAATCAATGTTTTTTTGCATGGCTTCAACGTCTCGCATGATGTTCGCCACGTCTTTTGCGCTCTCTACTTTTGGGCGTTGTAATAAATCGGGATGATTTTTGTAGGTAATTTCTATCTCTGCTACTTTTAGTAAATCGGGTGTGTTCATGAGTAAAAAAGTTTGTGTATTTTTTGAAGTATTTAAGTATTTGATTTTATGCTTTTTAATCTCGTTTTTTTGACAAAAAAACGAGATTATTTAACCTGTTTGCCGCCTCTCGCCCTACCCAAAAAGTTTATAACCAACGATATTTTTTAAGGAAATATGAATGTTGGTTATAACCTTTTGTGGCGTAGATAAAAGCGAAAAACTGTGTTAATCAGTTAAAATATATGCTGTCTAATTTTATGCCACTTGCTGTACGTTGAAAATACAAAGGGCTTTTTTGTAACGTTTTAACGCTTCGTTTTGCGGCTTCCTGTACGATTGCCCCAAACTGTGCGCCTGTGTATGTAATGCCGATTTCTAATAAATGGCTGTATTGTTTGCAAATCTTATGTATTAACATGCTGCCTCCTTTCTCTCTATGGGTCTCACTTGCAAGTTACTAAAAACATAACAAATTGGGTAACGCTCGTGTTCTTCTTCGGTGGCTGTGTAGTTTTCGCCCTTGCTCTTGGCTTCTTCTTCCTTTTGCTTGCCAATGGGTTGCCCCCATATTGGAAACGCTTTTTCACCTTTTTTAACGGTTGCGCCCTGTTGTTTCCATTCGTTAAACTTTTTAAAGTCCGTTATTCCCTCTGTCTTAAAAACAAAGTTTAAGAGGAAATAATTAAGCGGTCGCGTTTTCAAATAAGCGGCAGCGGCTTGGCTTGGGGCTTCATCAATAAGGCGTTGTTGTATTTTTCGCGCTGCTTGGCTTGCTTTTAAAAGGCGGTTAAATTGCGTTTGGCGGTTAGTAATTTCTTTTTTCTCTGTTGTTTCGGGATTAGTTCCTAAATTTTCTGCTGTTTCTAATTCTAAGTTTTTCATATTTTCGCGTGATTTTAGTTGTTTATACGATTAAGATTTTAAAAGGCGGGGGTTATTTGAAAGGTAGCCCCGCCTTTGTTTTTGTGTTCCTTGAGGTTAAGCGGTTAAAAGTTGTGTTTCAAGTTCTGTTTTTTTCTGTTTCATTTCGGAAAGTAGCAAATTGCAAAACTTATTAATTAGGTCGGTGTTTGAAATTGTAAACGTGTCAATAAAACTTGTGCGGTCGTAATGGTCGGTGTCTAACACTTTAAAAACGATTTTTCCGCTTTTGGTTTCAAAATCATTTTCGTTTGTTAGTTGGTC
>Ga0209737_10000264_pt1 | contig 46426 bp, 42 predicted proteins | sample TergutCu122P3_FD_187284 | JGI IMG/M metagenome (GOLD analysis project Ga0209737, IMG submission 187284) | Cubitermes ugandensis P3 segment gut microbial communities from Kakamega Forest, Kenya - Cu122 P3 (SPAdes) (version 2) | ecosystem: Host-associated > Arthropoda: Insects > Digestive system...
TCGCTTCGCTCGCCTACTCCGCTCCGAGAATCATTTGAGAAAGCATGCTTTCTCAAACGATTCCCTCCGCTCCGTTGGGCTCCGGTTCCGCTCAGGTCACGCACTTGAGTGCGCTCCCATCGCGAAATCCTCGCCCGCCTCGATCTCATGTCAAATTGAAACCGGTCTGTAGATATCGAATCATTTTAACTTAGAAACGGTCTAGTATAAAGCAAGAGGAATGAAAGTGTGTATACTGGGTGCCGGCTCCTTCGGCACAGCATTGGCGGCGGCATTGGCTGCGTTGCACAAAAACGTTGTGGTTTGGGACAAAGACGCCAGTGTGTTGGACTCCATAGCCGCGCATAGGGAGAACAGGCGCTACCACCCGGGCATTGTTTTGCCAGAGAACATTCACCCTGTTTTCACGCCCCAGGAGGCGGTGGAGGATGCGCGTATGGTGTTGTTTGCGGTGCCTTCGCATGCCATGCGCAAGGTGGCGTTGCAGGTGGCGGGTTTTTTGCCTGCGCACGTACCGGTGATTGCGGCGGCCAAAGGCATTGAGGAGGGCACGCTCCTGACGATGACGCAGGTATTGGAGTCCTGTTTGCCGGAGCCCTTTCACCCTTACATTGCGGTGTTGTCCGGCCCTTCGTTTGCGAGAGAAATTTTGCTTGGGCACCCCACCGTTATGACGGCTGCGGCGCGTTGGGACACGGTTGCGCGCAAATGTCAGAAGGCTTTTGCCTCGCGCGTATTCAGGGTGGACATTTCCAGCGATATAGTAGGGGTGCAGGTGGGGGGGGCCTTAAAAAACGTGGTAGCGATTGCGGCGGGGATGGCGGAGGGTTTGGGGCTTGGGCACAACGCGCGTGCCGCCATTATGACGGCGGGGCTGTCCGAGGTAGCGCTGCTTGCGGTACGTATGGGTGGCAACCCCATAACGCTGTATGGTTTAGCGGGAATGGGGGATTTGGTGTTGACATGCACGGGAGCGCTTTCGCGCAACCGCAGCACGGGTTTTGCGTTGGGGCAGGGGAGGAAGCTTCCGGAGATTCTTGCGGAGTTGGGGCAGGTGGCGGAGGGTGTCAGCGCGGCGCACAGTGCCCATGTCTTGTCAACGCAAAGGCACATCAGCATGCCGATATGCCAGCAGGTATACCAAGTCCTCTATGAGGGCAAATCCCCCGAGCAAGCCATTGCCGACTGGATGGCGCACCCCTCAGCCGAGTTTTGAGGGTGCCCCCCTCACAACCCCAGCTCAGCATGAGAGCCCAGACGCACCAGGCGCAGTGTTTTGGCATCAGGCTTCTGATAAATCAGCACCAAGTCGGGTTTAATATGGCAGTCCCGGCAGTCCTTCCAGTTGCCGCTTAGGGGGTGATCGCGGTAGTGCGCTTCCAGTGGCTTGTCGGCCAGCAAAGCGGATATGACAACGCGAAGGCTGGCATCCAGTGTGGCGCGGTGCTGGCTTTTCTGCTCGCGTTTATAGTCGCGTTTGAATCGGTTGGTATAATTAGGTTTCCTCATTGAGACTCTGGAAGAGGGCTTCGAGGTTTTCGACTACTGTGACTTCGCCACGGCGGGCAGCCATAATGGCGGCCACCGTTTCCTCGTTGGGCGTAAAGGGCTCAAAAGGCAGCTCCTTTTCCCGCGCCACCTTGGTCAGCAAAAGCCGCACGGCATCCGACAGCGAAAGCCCCATCGCAGCCAGCACCGCCGCCGCTTCTTCCTTAATTTTTCCGTCAATACGCGCTTGCACCAGCTGATTTGCAGCCATATTCTCAACTCCTGTTGGTTACTGAATGACATTGTAATGCATGCCAAGAAAAATTCCACTGTAACTTCCCCAACAGGGTTGTTTTTCTTTTTTTGGGGTGTTTTGTCTATGGTTTGGCTTGTAGGGGAGGGAGAGGGAGACGTCATTGACTCAGGAAGCCTTAACTCAACAACCCGTTGCCAGACACCTCATAGCAGAAGCCCAGGGGCTGACCAAGCGCTTCGGCGCCACCTTCGCCGTAGAGGGGGTGAGTTTCCAGGTACACTCCGGTGAAGTACTCGGCATTCTCGGGCCCAACGGCTCCGGGAAGACAACCTTGCTTCGTATGTTGTCAGGGCTTTTGCGGCCCACAGCCGGGCGCGTATGCATAGAGGGGGTGGACGTGTTGGACGCCTCGCTGAAGGCGCGCAGGCAGGTGGGTTTTCTCACGGGCAACACACGCCTCTATGAGAAGCTGACGCCCAGGGACATTCTGCGGATTTTTGGAGAACTCTATCAGCTGAAAGAGCCCACCTTGTCCGAGCGTATAAAAAGCCTGGCCGACGAAATGGCTTTGCATGCTTTTTTGGACAAGCGCTGCGGCCAGCTTTCTTCGGGCATGCGCCAGCGGGTTTCTGTGGCACGGGCGTTGATTGCAGACCCGAGCCTCTATATTTTGGATGAGCCCACAGCGACTTTGGACCCCATGGCTTCCAACGACATTGTCGAATTGGTGCAGAAAGCCAAAACCCGGGGGAGGGCGGTGGTATTCTCCACGCACCGCATGGAGGAGGTGGAATATTTGTGTGACAGAGTTTTGTTTCTTCGCAAGGGCCGCATGGCAACGCAGGGCACGCTGGAAGAATTAAAGCAACAAAGTGCGTGCCTGAGGCTGACAGATATTTTCCTCCATTTCGCACAAGGTGGCCGATGAGTGCGACGTGGGTACTTTTCAAAAAAGAGCTGCGTGAATTTTCGCGCGACAAGAGAGCCATTTTTTTCACTTTGGTGATGCCGGTGCTGGCCATGCCGCTTGCCTTTGGAGCCATTTTTGCGGGCACCTGGTTTGCCAAACAAAGCCTGGCGAATGAGACATTGCCGGTAAGTGTTGCAAGCCTGGACATGATGGAAGCGCTTCAGGCGCAGCCTCTGCGGCACACCCCTTTGGATTTGAAAACGCGCGAAGAGGCGCTGAAGCAGATAGCCCAAAAAGAGCGCTGGGCTTTTGTAGAAGCCGACGAGGGTTTTGAGGAGGGGGATTTTCAACGCTCCGCAAAGCTGCACCTCTATTATTCAAGGCAGCAGGAGCGCTCCAAGGAGGCAAGAGACCGGCTGCGCGAAGCCTTGGAAGCCATCAGCCAGAAGCGCCTGGAAAAACGTTTTGACAAGCTGGGGCTTTCCAAGGAATTTCTCAGCCCCCTTGTGGTGGAGGAGGTGGATGTGGCGGAGCAAAGCCCCTGGCTTGAAATATTGGCAGTGCTGATGGGATTTTGCATTGTCAACACGCTGTTTTTGACTTCTGCCAACTTGGCGACGGATTTGGTGACGGGGGAGAAGGAGAGGGGGACGCTCGAGACTTTGCTGTCCGCGCCGCTGAAGCCCGAGCAGGTGCTGCGCGCCAAGCAAGGCATCATCAGCGCCTGTGCCTTGGTTTCGGCTTTTTTAAACCTGGCCGTTTTCGCGGGACTTTTGGGTTGTGCCGCTTGGTTTTTACCCAAAGAAGATTGGAATGAGCATTTCCAGAATATGCGTTTCCAATGGGGGCAACTGGCTTTTTTGTGCCTTTGTTTTGTGCCCGCCTCTTTTTTGGCCAGCAGCATTTGCATTGCCTTGTCAAGCCTGGCACGCACCATAAAGAGCAGCCAGAGCACCACTTCTCTGGCCGTTTTGGCAGCCCTCATGGCCAGTGCTGTGGTGGTTTTTCCCGGCATGGAGCTTTCCTGGGTTTTTGCCTGCATTCCGCTGGTGAACCTGGCCTTGTTGGCAAAAGCATGTATTTTCGGCAGCCTGGAATATGGCCCTGCAGTCCTGACTTTGGCGGTTACTTTATTATTGGCCATGGTGTTTCAAAAAGTGTCCACCCGGGTTTTTTTGGATGAGCAGAACGTATTGGGTGCACCCCCCAGAGAAGGGCAGCAATAATATTGGAAACGAAGGGGAGGCAACAATGAGCTGGCGCCCCTTTAGGAAATGAGCCAGAACGAACCATTGAAGTGGAGATGCCTATGTGGAAGCGATTTAAGAGAGCCATGCGCAGTGTTTTCGGGTTTTTCGTCAGCAGCGTAGAAGATCCTGAGCTTATTTTAGAGCAGAACATTCGAGACTTGAATGACCAGGTGCCGCGGATGAATGAGCAGGTGGCGATGGTCCGCGCGAACATGTCCTTGCTGGAGAAAGAAAGAGACAAGCATGCTGCGCAAATTCGCGAACTGACGGCGAAGGTGAAAGCGGGGATTCAGATGGGCAGGGACGAGTTAGCCGCCCAATATGCGCAGCGGTTGCAGACTGAAAAAGCGGCCCTGGCCCAGGTAGAAGCTCAGCTGGTATTGGCCAAAGAGGCCCATGAAAAAGCCCTGCTGGTGAAGAAGGCGTTTATGCGCGAAAAGGAGCGCAAGACGCAGGAAGCCATGACAGCCATACGTGACGCGCAACGAGCGAAGTGGCAAGCGAAGGTAGCGGATGCCCTGGAGTCCTTTAAGGTGGCGGGGGTGGATGCGACGCACGATGAAATGGTGCGCAAAGTGAATGAGCGGGCAGCCCTCAATGAAGCGCGCATGGCGATGGCATTGGAGTCCGTGGATGTTTCTCCCGTCAACCTTGAGGAGGAGGTGGAGAGGATGCAGGCCATGGACTTGGTGAAGCAGATGAAACTGGAGATGGGGCTTGCTGAAGTTTCGCCCACGGACGAGGTTTTGCAGGCGCCGGAGAAAACCCTTGGCAAAAAGGTTGATGTCAAAAGTTGAGCACAGAACCTTCCCCGAAAAAACTCAGTTTTGGGCACTGGTTTGCGTTGGGGTTTTTGTTTGCGCTGGCCTTGGGCGTTGCACTTTTTTCTCATTTTGGTTTTGCGGAGCGGTTGCGAGAGCACCTTTGGAAACAAGGGCCCCTGGTTGAAGCCGCAGACTTCCCTGCAGGTGTGACTTCGCCTGCCCACGAGAGAAACGCCTTTGTTTTACGCCCCACCTACATAGGCACAACCCTGCGTGGCTCCACAGCGCCTTTGTTATGGGCCGCAGGAGGGGGAGCAGAGGAGGGAGAGGAGGGCCTGTGGAGCCAGTCTTTTGCGGTGGACGTCCGCATTCGTATTTTTCAGAACGGCATGGAGTTAAGCGAAGCTTTGGCCAAAGGAGGCGACAATGGGGGCGTGGACATGGCCGTACTCAGCATGTCGACGTTGTTGCTGCAGGCTTCAGACTTAAAACCTGCAAGCCCGCGCGTATTAATGCTGATGGGTTGGAGCCGTGGACAGGACGCTTTGGCCGCAACCCAGGGTTTGCACCACCCCACCCAGCTGCGGAACAAGCGGGTTGCCGTGGAAATGTGGGGCCCCGGGCACCATTTGTTGCTTTGGACACTTTCGCGTGCGGGTTTGAGGTTAAATGAGGTGGAGTTGATTCCACTGGACTCTGCATTGGAGGCAGCCAAGTCCCTGGAAGAGGGCATGGCCGACGCGGCTGCCGGCTTTTATGCAGAGTTGCTCCCCTGGGCACTGCAAAACAGAGGTGAGTTGTTGGAGTCCACCGCCGACGTACCTCATTTGGTGGCCTCCGTTTTGGTTGCCCGGGGAGGTTTTGTCGCGCGCTACCCGGAAGTGGCTGTGCGAATTCTCCGCGGGGTTTTTGAGATGGAGCAGAACATGACGCGCTACCGCAAGCGCATACTCAAAAGCTTCAGGCAAAAATACCCCGGGCTGCAAAAGCCTGAGCAATGGTTGCAGGAAGAGCCCTTGGCTTCCATGGAAGAGAACCTGGCTTTTTTTGGACTTTGGGGGCATGCAGCCGTTGGTTATGCTGAACTCTACCAAAGCACCGTCGCCCTGGCGTCCAAACTTTATGAAAGGCCTCCTGCGCCCAGAATGGAAGAAAGTCTTGAATTGGCCCCTTTAAAACGGCTTGCCAAGCTGCAGTGAAATGTTGTGAGACAACGCATGAAACCTGAGTTGCCAACGTGAATAAGTTTTCTGTTTTTGCATGGCTGTCCATTCCGGCTGCAGGTGTTTTTGCGGGCCTGTCCAGCGTGTTGGCAGGTGTGCCTTTGGAGGGGTGGAGCCTTCCTGTGGTTTCAGGCCTGGGTGCCATGGCAGGCGGCGCTTTTTTGATGGGTTTGGGGGCCTTGTTTTCGCGAAGGCGCGCATTGCCGGAGGGCATGCCTTCTCTGGCGCGCGAAGAAGCCGGTTTGTTGAATGAGCTTTCCGCCTCGCAGCGCAGGCACTATGAGTCCTTGCGTGTGCTGAAAACCAAGACGCTCCAAAGTTATGCGCGTTTGCCTGGAGGCAGGCAGCTGCAGCAAAACTCCGAGAGGCATTTGAGTGCTTTGCTGATGGCCTTTTTGCGCCTGATTGTGGGACTCAACCTCTATAGACACAGTTTTCGTCCGGAAGAAAAGGGGACGATAGAGGAAGAGTTGAAGGAAGTATTGAAGGGCATTGCGGAGGGGGAGGGCTCGCGTTTGGTGGAGATAAAAAAGCGGCGGGCGGAGATTTTGGAAAAGCGCCTTGCACGCTTCAAATATGCCGAAGAAAGCCGTGAATGGATGAGTCACCAGTTGGCCAGCATTGAGGACTTGCTGCGGCTGACGAATGAGCAGGCTGTCGGTTTGCGCGACTCGGAATCCATCAACCGCCAGTTGGAGCTTTTGACGCAGCAGGCGGTGGCCACAGAAGAAACCGTCAGAGAGATGGAACAGTTTATGGAATTTTCAGAGGAGCTTTCACATTGGAACCCCCAAAAAACAGGCATACGACGATGAACCGAAAAATGACATATGCCGTTGGCGTTTTGACACTGGCGCTCTGCTTAAGTTGCGCCAAACGAATACCTCCCCCTTCTCCCCCCGAAGCCCATGCAGTGGACTTGGCCGCCTGGGTACCCGAAGAGATGGAAGTGCTTGTGGTGTTTTCTTCCCTGGAGGCATTGAAGTCGTCCATGGAGCAACTCAAAACCCGTCCGTCTCTGAAACCCTTGAGTGACATGCTGGAAGCTGCTCAAAAGGAAACCCAGGAAGAGCTGGGTTTGGATTTGTTTTCCATGTCCGCATGGCGGGAGATGGGGGTGAACACCCAGGTGCCCGTGGGCCTTGCTTTAGACACACGCGAGGCGTTTGAAGCGGTGCTGGTTATGCCTGTGGTGGAACAGGTTTCGTTTCTGGCAGCTGTTGAAAAACATTTGGCAGGCCCGGGAAAGTGGAAAGCACAACCCGACATGCCTGAGGAGTTGCGGGCCTGGAAAGCGCGTCCTGGCCGTTTTGTTGTTTTGGCACCCAAGCCGGGCCATGCGCTGATTTTGGCGGGTGAAGACTTGGAGGTTTTGAAGAAGAGGACACAGCTTTTGCAGGAGAAGAGTTGGGCAAGGCACAAAGACATTTTGCGCCAGACGGATTTGAGGCTTCCTGCGGACCGCGTTGTCTCTGTGTGGGCCCGCATGGACAAGGACAAAGACAGAGAGGGGATGGGAATAGAATGGGTGGGGGCGGGGGTGAGCACGCACCCTCGTGCGAAGGGGGTGGTGGACGTGACGTGGCGCCAGGGAAACCCTTTGTTTCCGAAAACGCAGAAGGTGCCGTTTGAGCCTGGAAAATGGCCTCGAGGCTTAGGGGATGCGGCGGGCGGTTTCTGGTCTGCCGTGCCTTTGGACTGGTATGCGGAGCTGCTCCAAACCCCTCTTTTTTCCCGAGGCACAGAGTTGGGATTGGTTGAGATGGTGTTTGACGTATTCAAACAGAACTTCGAGCCTCCTGTATTGGCCAGAGCGTGGATTCCAGACAAGGAAGGAGGCGAGGGTTTTGGCGAAGGTTTTGAGGAGGACTTTCACTGGAGCGTGGATGTTTTGCTGAAGGAGGGAAACAGCGCAGAAAAGTCTTTGAACCTATTGGCTGCTTTTATTTCCAGTGTTTCCAGAAACGCTTTCACTTCCCGGGAGGAAGCCAGAGCCACCCAGGCTGACTCCCGGCTGCCGATTTGGGAAGTGCAGGCGGGAGAGCAGAAACTGTGGGCCCACGTTTCAGGCCCAGGCAGAGTACGCATTGCAGACCGTCTGCACAGCTATGAGCGCGAGGTGCCCAATGTTTTGCAAAAAGAGGTGATGCAGGAAATGACACACTACCCGATAGCGGCGGCATTTCACCTCAATGCGTTGAGCAAGAGTCCCATGTTTCGTTTTATTTTTGGAGGAAATGCATTTGAGAAAGCGGAATACATTTTGCTGGGGCTTTGTGTAGAAGAAGGCCATGCTCAGCTGGTGGGAGAGCATTTTATGGAGGTGGATTCTCGGTGATTGTTGTCCGAAACCTCACCAAAACCTTTGAGAAGGCGCATGGGCAGGCAAGGCATGCGCTGTCCATTGCAAACCTGGAAATTTCTGCAGGAGAGTTTGTTGCGCTGAAAGGCAAGTCCGGCAGCGGCAAGACGACACTGTTGAACATTCTGGGCGGTTTGGATTTAAGTTATGAAGGCGAAGTCCAGGTGGGCGGTTTTATGTTGTCCAGGCTTTCTCCTCGGGAATTGGCGCGATTTAGAGCTGAAACTGTGGCCAGCGTCTTTCAAAGTTTCCACCTCATTCCAGGATGGTCCGCAGAAGAAAACGTTGCTTTGCCGGCCTTGTTTTCCAGGGCTTTCCCAAAGGAAACTTTGTCCAGGGCATTGCAGATGCTGGAGGCTGTGGGTTTGCAGGACAAAGCCAAGTCCACACCTGCGCAACTTTCAGGGGGGGAGCGTCAGCGTGTGGCCATTGCGCGTGCCTTGTTTGCAGGCGCGCGCCTTTTGTTGTGCGACGAGCCCACAGGCAACTTGGATGCGCAAACCACACAAAGCATAACGGAGCTGCTTGTGCGGTTGAATGCTGAAGGCCTTGGCATGGTGGTGGCGACGCATGAGCCTTTGTTGTTGAATGTGGCTGGGCGTCAGCTCCATTTGGAGCAGGGGTGCCTGCAATGAAGTTTTGGGCTTTGTGCAAATTGTTGCGTTTGTCGCTGAAGAGGGATTTTTCACGGGCATATTCCTCGGTATTTGGCATCAGCCTGGCCGTAGGCTCTCTGTTGTTTTTTCTGGGCGTGGGTTTGGGCCTTATAACCTTCATTCAGCGTTTGTTTCCCGTGGACGCCAAGAGGTTTGAGGTACGAGCGCCCAAATGGGCTGTGGGCGAAACAGAGCAGAAGGCATTGGATGAGGCCGCTTGCGCAGAATTCCAGAAGCTTGAGCATGTGCACGCCCTCTACCGAAAAATGGAAGTACATGCGCCGGGCGCCACGCGCATAGACAAAGTGTTAAACCTACGTGTCAACATGGGGCTGGAGGTGGTGGCGGTGGGGGTGGAGCCGTCCCTGTTTGAGGCGGAAGTCCCCAGAGAGTTGTTTGTCGAAGACAAGGAAGCCGTGCCTGTGGTGCTGAACACGCACTTGCTTGAGGTATATAACCAGCACTTTGCTCCCAAAAATGGATTGCCCTTGTTGAGGGGGGAGATGTTGCAGGGTTTTGGTTTCGACGTTTTTTTCAACCAGAGTTTTTTTGCACGCAGTGCGGGGGAAGTGGTGGCGCAGGAATTTTTTGTTGCAGGTTTTTCACCGAAGGCTTTTTTGGCAGGCATTTCCATTCCCTTGGAGTCCGCCAGACGCTTAAACCGTGCCCTGGGGAAAGACGCGCAGCATTATTCTTCGGTGGTGGTGGAGGCCAAAGACAGTGCCCACGTACCCAAACTGATGCAGCAGTTAGAGCAGATGGGGTTTAAGGTGGAGGAGGGGGAGCGTTCGTGGGCGCAGAAACTGGGTTTAGCGGTATGGGCAACCACAGGAGGTTTGTCCTTGTTGTCCCTCCTCATTGGTATTTTGGCCACACTCAACATAACGCAGGCTTTTTTGCATTCCCTGCGCATGCGCGAAAACGAATTCGCCATTTTCCGTGCGGTAGGTGCGACGTCTGCGCAGCTGATGTGGACACTTGTCACAGAGGCCCTGCTGTTGGCTTTGCTGGGGGGTGGTTTGGGCATTGTGGCCGCTTTGGGTGGCGGGCACATGCTGAATGTATTTTTATTTCGCACCTTAGGAAGCCTTCCCCTGTTGCCCCCCCGTTTTTTCATGCTTCCCGTTGAAGGCTGTTTGCTGGGGCTTACAGGAGCAATATTGGCAGCGTTATTAGGCGTTTGGGTTCCCCTCCGCCGTTTGAGAAAGATGGAGCCGGCGGTTGTCCTGGCAGGCCGTTAAGCGATAAGGGGGGGGAGGGGGGGAGGAAGAGTTTCCAAAGAGTTGTTGTTTTAGAGTATAGAAGGGTATTTATTCGGCATTCCAGCTTCTTAGGTTTTCTGTGACGAGCTCATTCAACATAAAGCCCACACCGTTTGGGCAGAAATACGTTCTTCTGAACCACATTAAAAGCGGAGGTATGGCTGCGGTGTGGTTGGGGAAGATGTCCGTTTTGAGTGGGGATGAGCGTCTGGTTGCCATCAAGCGCATTTTGCCGCACGTCGCAGAGGACAGTGAATTCATCTCCATGTTTATTGATGAGGCCAAAATAACTGTCCAGCTGAGCCACCCCAACATTTGCAAAATTTATGAGCTGGGGCAGGATTTGGACGCCCACTCCTATTACATCGTCATGGAGTATGTGCATGGCAGGGATTTGCGTGCGCTGTTTGATTGGTGTGCTCAAACCTCAACGCCGCCTCCCATTCCGGTGGCCTGCTACATTATGGCCTGCTGCTGTGACGGCTTAAATTATGCGCATTGCCGCAAAGACAGCCAGGGCAACGAGATGCACATTGTGCACCGCGACGTGTCTTTGCAGAACATTCTCGTCAGTTTTGATGGGGATGTGAAAATCATCGACTTTGGCATAGCGAGGGCGGCGAACCGGAGCACCCAGACAGCGGCGGGCACACTCAAGGGGAAATTTTCCTACATGAGTCCTGAGCAGATTAGCGGCCCGGCTGAAAAAGTGGACAGGCGCTCTGACGTTTTTGGAATAGGCATTTGTCTTTATGAAATGCTGACAGGCAAGCGTTTGTTTTCGGGAAAGACAGATTTTTCGGTGTTGGAGAAAGTGCGGAAGGCGGAGGTGGCGTTGCCAACCACCCTCAACAAGGACATTCCTCCGGTACTGGAGAAAATTGTCATGAAGGCACTCGCGAGGGAGGTGGAGGAGCGCTACCAGTACGCCAGTGAAGTAGGCGATGATTTGTGGCACTTTCTCTACAGCCTGGACGGGATGTTTGACCGTCGAAGCCTCGCTGAATACATGCAAACCTCGTTTGCACAGGAATATGCGGACGAGAAGACGCACCTTCAGGAATGCCTGGCCACCCCTGCTTTTACGGAACCCAGCGGCAAATACCCTGTGCTTGCTGAGCAGACGGCAGAGCAGCTGGCGCAGAGCGAGCAAAGGGCACAGGAAGCGCTGCTGCAGTCGGAGTCTCCCAACATTGATTCGACCATTCTTGTGGATGCCTCTGCGCTTTTGGGGGGAGCGAAAGTGCCCCCGGGTTTGGTGCTGACAGAGCAGTTGTCTGCTTCTGCGCTGCCTCCGGGGCCAGGCGAAGGTGTGTCCATGGACGCTTCGCAGGGGAGGCTTTCGGCGACACCCACTCCCATTTCCTCTTCGGGGTTGTCAGAGACACCCTATGAAAGAAGCAGACTCTTGTCCTCAACGGCGTCCATGGTTGTGCCCAGGGCTTCTGCTGGGAAAGCTTCACCTTCAACGTGGACTTCCGAGCGCGCTGCCGTGCCGACGAATTTGAGTTTTGGCTCCATGCTGAAGAAATACCTTTGGGTGTGGGCCGTGTCGCTTTTGGCCATTTTGGTGGCGGTTGTTGTGTTGGTGTGGCCGACGCCCATGGGCAATGTGTTGGTGGAAATGCCCGAAGAGTTGGCGGGAGGCAAGGCGCAGCTGTTTATAAATGACAAGGAAATGTTGGACAAAAACGGGGGCCCCATTCAAACGTGGCCGCGCCTTTTCCAGGTACCTGCCGGCAGGGCACGCATTTCCATTTCCGCTGAGGGCTATGAGCCTCTGGTTGTGGACATGGTTGTGCCCAAAGGCTCCAGTTATGTGCGGCTTCCGCAGCGTTTGCAGAAGAAATAATTCCACCCGAGGGTTTTATGGTTGATAGAAACGCACTCGAAGGCTTGCCTGCGTGGGCTCAGAAGCTGGCCCGCGCCTATTTCAGCCGAACCGTATGCACTTTTTTATTGCACGGAGCAGTGAAGGACTTGCAGCCTGTGGGGGGAGGGGGAGGAGAACCCAGCCGCAGCTATGCCCCCCTAAACACTTTTCTGGCCCAGGAGTTGTTTGCGGAAAGAGACCACATTCTCTCCTACAACCGCTCTTCAGGGATACGTGCTTTGGATGGAAAGTCCCTGTTGGAGGTTTCCAAACTCATGTCCGGCTACGACGCTGTACACGGCACGCAATTTGCGAATGCGCTGCCCAGAGAGCCTGGAAAAGCTTTTCAGGTGCTGGAAACGTTTATGCGTCTGCGTTTAGGCGAGCGCAAGTCCGTCGCGCTTGTCCTCGACTTTGCCGAAACGCTGGCACCTGCTTCGGATGGGGCTTCCTTGTCCGCGGAGGACCGTTTTTTGCTGGTGACTTTGTTGCGCTGGGCGGCGGACCCACAATTTTTGGCGGCGGATGTGTCCATTGTTTTGGTGAGCGAAAGCCTCTCGGACATTTCTGCGCGCCTGGTAAAAAACCCCTATGTGACGACGGTGGAGTTGTCGCTGCCTGACGAAGGGGAGCGGCGTCGTTTTCTGCAGCACAAATTGGCGGGCCGAAAAATGAGTGCGCTTGCCGAAGTCAACCTCGACGCTTTTGTGAAGTTAAGCTCCGGCTTGTCCTGTTTGCATTTGGAGCGTTTGTTTAGCCTGGTGGAAACCCGCCCTCAGAAAATTTCCCTGGCGGCTTTGAAGGAGGCGAAGAGAGAAGCCATTGCCGCGCAGTGCCAGGGCCTTTTGGAGTTTGTGGAGCCTTCCTTTGGTTTGAATGCGGTGGCGGGGCATGAGGCGGCGAAGGCCATGCTTGAAGGGACAGCGAAGGCCCTGAAGAAGGGGATGACGTGGGTATTGCCCATGGGCTATTTGGTTGCAGGCCCCGTCGGCACCGGGAAGACTTTTATGGTGACGTGTTTTGCGGGGGAGGTGGGGATTCCCTGCGTGAAGTTTTTGAATTTCAGAAGCCAATGGCAAGGGGTGACGGAGGGAAATTTGGAGCGCATTTTTGCGGTGCTGAAGGTGCTTTGGCCGGTGGCCGTTGTGGTGGACGAGGCGGATGCTTTTTTGGGCAACCGGGACGCTTCGGGAGACTCGGGGACTTCCAGCCGCGTATTTGCTTCCATGGCCTCGTTTATGGGCGACACTCAATACCGGGGAAAAATTATTTGGTTTCTGTTGACGTGCCGCCCCGACAAACTGCCCATTGACTTAAAGCGCCAGGGGCGTGCCGAGGAGCACCTTGCCTTGTTTCACCCTCAGACGGCCGGCGAAAAAAACGCCCTTTATGTGGCCATGTGCAAGAAGTTGAAGTTGGAAGTGGAGGTGGAGGATTTTGCGAAGCTTTGCCTGGACAAAAGCTTCAGTGGTGCGGACATTGAAGCCTTGCTGGTGCGCGCTCAATTTTTGGCGGCAACTGTGGGCCGGGCCAAAGTCAGCAAGGCGGACTTGTTAAGTGTGCTGGAGGATTTTATTCCCCCCTCCTACCCCCTGGAAATGGAGCTGCAAAACCTCGTCGCCGTACAGGAGTGCACGCGGCGCAGCCTTTTGCCCCAGGCATATGCCGACATGGACAGAAGCCAGCTGGCGACACGCATTCAAAACCTGCGGCTTCTTTTGGGCGAGAGTTAACGAAGCAGAAGCTTCATTCCCGGTTGCAGCGTTTTGTGTTTGCCAAGCAGGGCGCGGTTCCAGCTTTGGAGGGTTTTCAGCTCCACGCCAAACTTACGGGCAATGGACCAGAGCGAATCCCCTGAGCGCACGAGGTAGGTGGCAGGGCTTTTGCCCTGAAGCCGTGCCGCGGAAGCCGGGTTAAGCAGGAGGGGGTTGGGGAGGAAGAGGGTTTGGCCCGCGCGCAGAGGGGCCTTGGGGCTTAGGTGGTTAAACTCAGAAAGCATTTCCAGAGGCAGTTTTGCGTGGGCAGCAATTTTGCTCAAAGTGTCGCCTTTGCGGACGAGGTAAGGTTTTGCGGCGGATTTTTCTTGAAAGGAAAGTTTTGCATAAGCTTCTTCGAAAGAAGTTTTTGTCCCCTTGGGGAGGCGGAGGAGGTAAGGCAAAGCGGGAGAGGCCGGTGGGGTATAGCTGTGAAGCAGCTCCGGGTTAAATTCCTGAAGGGCCTCCAGCGAGCTGCCTGTCAGTTTGGCGATGAGGTTTAAGTCCACGGCCATTTCCAGGAGGACTTCGTCAAACTCAAAAGGTGGCTGATAAGAAATTTCCTCGGACTCAAAGCCAAAGGCCTCGGGGTGTTTGGCAATGAGTGCGGCCGCAATGAGTTTGGGCACATAGTGTTTGGTTTCTTTGGCCAGGTTGCTGGTTTCAGAGAGCTCCCAGAAATTGGTGGCTAAGTGACGCTCCATGAGGCGCCGCACGCGGTTTTCACCCGCGTTATAACCTGCCCATGCGAGGTGCCAGTCTCCCATTTTGCGATAGAGCTCCGTCAGGTAGCGGGCTGCGGCTTCGGTGGATTTGATGGGGTCCTTCCGCTCATCCACCCAGAAGTCCTGTTTGAGGCCATACTGAGCTCCCGTAGAGGGAATAAATTGCCAGGGGCCGGCAGCGTGGGCCCAGGAATAGGCATGCGGGGAAAACCCACTCTCTATCATCGCCAGGTAGACGGTGTCTTTGGGCAGCTGGGCTTCTTCCAGAATGGGGCGCATGACGGGCACATAACGTGTGGAGCGCCCCAGCCACCGCACAAACCATTTGCGGCCGGCACCCTGGAAAAACTGCAGGTAGCTGACAACCAGGGGATGCATTTGCAAGGGGATGTCATAGCGCTCCTGCACATGCGTGACATTAAAGGCCTCCATTTCTTCCACCCGTGGAAGAAGGAAAGCCAGCGCCTCCCCCTCGTTTTCCCAATGCTCCAAGTGAGATTTAAGTTGAGCGCGCACAGCGTTTGAATAACCCAGGCCATAGGTTGTGCTGCGCAAAAACGCATGGGTATGTTGGGGTGTGCTACCCGGTTTTGGAAGAGGAGCGGCCTGTTTTTCCTCCAGAGGGGAGGGGGCATGGGGTGCTGAGCCCGACGCATGCAGAGGCTCCCCTTTGAAGGCAGGGGTAGAAGCGCCCGCGGCAAAAAAGACTATAAAAACCCAATGCACCAAAACGGGCAAAGCATAACCAAAGCCTTCCTGTGGAGCAAACACAAAAAGGTATGCAAATATATGACTTTTATTCAAGCCCTCAAAAATAAGCTGGCAATACCTACCTGTTTGTGCATGAGAGAGGGTGCAGATGTTTTTTTTAAAGAACGAGTGAATATTTTTTAAAATGGAGCGTCCAGGGGAGAAGATGAGGGGGAAGAAGAGAATTGGGAGCCGACGATGAACAGACATAAGCTGTTGGGTATAGTGGCTTTGGTTGGAATGTTGGGGGCGGCGGAGGGTTTTGCCCAGAGGCGAGGTGGAAGAACCGATGGGCCCGAGGGCTCCGAGATAGGTTATGGAGGTTATTCCGCGCCGACGGTAAGCAAGTTTTCTCTTGCTGTGGATGGAGGAGCCAACATTGCGTTGAGGAAGAGCAGTGCAGAAGGAGCCCCGTTGTATTTGGGAGGCACCGCTTCCTATTGGATAACAGACTGGGCGACGTTGGGTGTACACGTCAATTATGCCTTCAACACAGAGCGGCTTGTGGCGTTGATTGGGCCGATTTTCAGAACAGACACCTGGCCTGTGAGTTTTAACCTGGGTTTGAGGGCAGGCATTGCCAACGATGAGAAGACGCGGTTTGCGATTTCTCCGGAAATAGGGGCCGACATGTTGTTGGTGGACCATTTTCTCATTGGGTTGGTAGTGGCCTGGGACTTACCCATAGGTGAAGGTGCCAACCCTTCTCAATTGCGAATAGGCCTAAGACTGGGATGGCGCTTCTGATGAAAACACCCTTCGTTTTGTGTGCAGCTTTGTTGGCCTTGCAGGTTTTGGCCGCGCCTTTCCCCGCGGGGAAAGTGGAAACCATCAACATTGTGCAATGGAACTCTCAGGACTTGCCGAAAATTTATGAGCGCTCCTCTCAGTTGCCATTAACAGACAAGGAAGTGATGGAGCTTGTGCGGGCAGAATTTTCTTCTCCCATGCTTGTCAAAATGATTGAGGAGCGGCGTTGTGCTTGTGATGCCAGCGCCGAGGGGTTGATAAGGCTTAAGAAAGCCAAGGTGCCGGAAGAAATTATTCAAGCGGTTTCTTTGCATGCCTTAAAACCCAACCGGGCGCTTCATTTTCTGGTGAATGTGGATTTTTCAGGAGACAGCCGGGAAGCCCGCAAAGCCTACCTCTATTTTTTCATAGAAGATGGTGAATTAACCCGCGTCTTCAGAGCGGACATCAACGAATTGCTTGGCAGGCAATTTTTGAATGAGGAGGAGGTGGACAGGAGCGATTTGATGATAACCCGGAAAGTCCGACGAATTCGTCTGGGTGGCCTGGTGCCGCTTAAAACCTATGGGAGCAAACAAGTCCTTGTGGTTTCGAGTGCGAACCCCTCCTTAACTCACCCGGAGCAGCTTTCCGAGAAAGAGAAAAAGGAAGCCAAAAGCTACAGCCTGGACTACCCACGCACTTCATTGCAGAGTGTTTGTCAGTTAACCATTCTTTATAGGCAGGATGCCGTATTGGCACACCAATGGCGTTTTATGGACAGCCGCTTTCAGTGCGAGTGGAACTGAAGGAGCTGAGGGAAGAGAAATATGCGCGACAAGAGAAAAAAATATGGTGTTGTTGTCCTCACCGCTGTGTTGGTTGCAGGCTGCGGAGGTCCGCGTGCGTTTACAAAAGGCGCTTATGCAGACCCCAACGCCATAGAGATGCTTTCGGACAGTTTCAACGAGAATGACTTGCAGCTGATTGCCAAAAAAATGGTCAACTCGCTGGCCGAAACGGAATATTTCAAAACCATTCAGGGGCGGCCGATTATTGTCATTGGAAAGTTTAAAAACAGCACTTCCGAGCACATTGACATGCGCTCTCTGGCCGACAAAATTCAGGTAAACCTTTCGCAGACAGGCAAGTTTGCTTTTCAGGACAAAGCAGCCCGCAAGGAAATGGCCGAGGAATACGAATACCAGCAATCGGGCTATGTCGCAGCCGAGGTAGCCAAAGGGCCCGGGCAACAAGCCTCCTCCGACTACCTCATGACGGGGGAAATCAGCTCCATTGTGCAGGAAGTAGGTCGCGACAAAATGGTTTATTATAAAATGACCACCAAACTGCACAACCTTCGCTCCGGCATTATTGAGTGGACAGACGAGAAAGAGTTGCGCAAGAAGTTTGAAAAGAAAAGAGTCAGTTGGTAGCCCAACCGAATGTGTGCGCACAGGACAGTCGGGCTTTGGGTGTGTGGCATGGCCTTGTGGGGTTGTGCCAACACTTATATGGCGAAGACAGCCGATGCGCGTGCGGCCTTGGTAAGCCACCAACCCGAAAAAGCCATTGAGGTGTTGGAAAGGGCCTTTCCCAAGGGGCCGCCCAAGGACGACGAAGTTTTGTTTTTGTTGGACAAGGGAAGCTTTCTTCGAGCAGCCGGACGTTTTGACGAGAGCAACCAGTTTTTGGCCAAGGCGGAGAAACTCAGTGAAGCCCTGGACGTCACTTCTGTCTCTGAGGAAGCCGCTGCGCTGCTTTCCAACGAAGGCACCAAAGCCTACAGGACGGAGGATTTTGAGAAGCTGATGTTTTCCGTTTTGCAGGGACTCAACTATGCCGAAAAAGGGGATGAGGAGGGGGCGTTGGTGGAAATGCGGCGAGTGGACTTAAAGCTTCGCAAAATGGTGGCCGACGAAAAAAAGCCCTACCAGCAATTGGCCGTTGCGCGTTATTTGAGCGGCATTCTCTATGAGAATGCCGGGGATTTGGATGCTGCGGCCATTGACTATATTCAAGCCGCCGGGTTGCAAACTTTGGGGCTTGCGGCCGAGCCGGCGCTGCGTTTGGCCAAAGAGACTGGCCGGGAAAGCGACTATGAAGCTTTGCTTCGCGCCTACCCTTCCCTTCCTCACCCTCCCCTTTCTCCCTCAGAAGGCCAATTGGTTGTGCTTGTGGAAATGGGGCTTATTGTTGAAAAGCAAAGCAGCAAGCGGAAAGTGGAGAGCAGTTTGCAGGACTCGGTTTTGGTTGTCCCCGTCTACCCTTTACAAAAGAGGGCCTACCCCCTGGTAAGCCTTGCGGTTGGGGGACAAAACATTTCAGCGGCCGTGGTGACTTCGCTGGATGAGGTTGCGCGCATTCATTTGAATGAACGAATTGACCGGCTGGTGGCAAAATCAGCAGCGGCTTTGCTTGTGAAAGGAGGTGTTGCCGCGGCAGTGGGAGCAGCCACTCGAAGCAAGGAAGTGGGCCTGTTGGTTTTTCTGCTTTTGACGATGACTCAGGAAGCGGACACGCGCTCATGGGGGAGTTTGCCGGCGGAATTTCAGGTGGCGCGAGCGCGTTTGAAGGCGGGAAAACATGTGTTAAAAGTCCAAACCCCTGCCGGAAGCAGCGAATATGAAGTTGAAATTAAACCAAGACGGGTGGCCTTGCTTGTACTAAGGCTGTTTTCATTTTAAAGCTGCTCCAAAAGCCGCCGTCCGGAGTTTGCGAGCAATGTTTTGCTTGAAGGAGTTGTGTCCATGAAGAAAGTTTTGTTGTTGAGTTTTTTGTTTTCGCTGCCTGTTTTGGCCCAGGTGAAACTGGGGTATGTGGATTTGCAGCGTGCTTTGCGGGAGGTGACGGAGGGCCAGCAAGCACGTCAGAAGCTGGAAAAAGAAATAGAGAAACGCAAGAAAGAGCTTGAAGCAGAAGAAAACAAAATTAAAGGCGAGCAGGAGAATTTTCAAAAGCAAGCGGCGATGATGAGTGAGGCCGCCCGTGGCCAGAAACTGACGGAGTTGCAAAACAATGCTTCTGCCTTTTTGCAGAAAGCCCAAAAAATGCAGGAAGAGATGGCTCAAATAGAGCAGGCGGCGCTCAAAAGCATTTTTGAAAAAATGGACCCCATCATTGAGGCCATTGCCCAACGGGAAGGCCTGACGATGATGTTTGAGAAGACCAATTCAGGTTTGGTTTGGGCCCCTGCGAGCATAGACTATACCAACGAATTGGTGCGCACCTATAACGAGAAGCACAAAGCCGCCGCCGCCGCCGTTGCCAAACCCCCAGCCAAACCAGCCACGCCTTCCAAATGAATTCTTTTTCAAAAACGCTGGGAGAAATTGCTGAATTTGTAGAGGGAGAGGTGGAGGGGGACGCGCAGGCGCAGGTGACAGGTGTATCCAGCCTGGAGTCCGCGGACAAAACGCAACTTTCCTATTTCGCAGACCCCCGCTACAAAAAAGCCTTGCTTGGCACGCGTGCGCTTGCTGTGCTTGCCCGCAAGGACGCGCCTTGTGTGGAAGGCATGAATTGGATACGTGTCGCCAACCCGGCGCTTGCCTTTGCGCAGGTTGCAGCCTGGGTTTACCCGCGCGCCCAGCAGCCTTCCGGAGTGGACGCGATGGCGCGTGTGCACCCCGAAGCGCACATACACCCCAGTGCCTGTGTCATGGCCAACGTTGTTGTAGACAAGGGGGCCGTTGTTGGTGCGCGCTCTGTCTTGTTTCCTGGGGTTTTCATAGGTGAAGGCGCAAAACTGGGCGAGGAGTGCTGTCTCTATCCCAATGTGGTGGTGATGGAGAGGGTGTTGATTGGAAACCGGGTGACGATTCATTCGAGCTCGGTGGTGGGTGCGGACGGTTTTGGTTATGTCTTCGACGCGCAGCGGAAGATGCACGTGAAAGTTCCGCAGGTGGGCATTGTGCGAATTGAGGACGATGTTGAAATAGGTGCGGGCAGCTGCATTGACAGAGCGACCGATGGTGAAACGGTGATAGGGCAGGGAACAAAAATCGACAACCTTGTCCAAATAGGCCACAACGTCCACATAGGGCCTTTGGGGCTGATTTGTGGTCAGGTTGGAATTGCCGGCTCTGTGACGATTGGGGCGGGGGTGGTGTTGGCAGGGCAAGTGGGGATTGCAGACCACCTGAAGATAGGCAACCGCGTGACGGCGACAGCCCGGACAGGGCTGGGCAGAGATGTGGAGGATGGGGCCCTGGTTTCAGGTTTCAGTGCATTTCGGCACGCAGACTGGTTGAGGTTTATGTTGTCTGCCCATAAGCTGCCCGAGCTGCTAAAAGAAGTCAGCCGTCTGAAGCGGCGCTTGGAAGAACTCGAAAAAAAGGACCTCCCTTGAGCATGGACATATGTGAGATTCAGCGTCTTCTCCCTCATCGCTATCCTTTTTTGCTGGTAGACCGAGTGGAGTCGATTGAGGTAGGCAAAAGCCTGGTGGCCTTCAAGAATGTGACATTTAATGAGCCGTTTTTTGGAGGGCATTTCCCCAACCACCCGGTGATGCCGGGGGTGCTTGTGCTGGAGGCTTTGGCGCAGGCCTGCGCCATTTTGGCCTATAAAACGACAGAGCTTTCTCCTTTAGAAAATGTTTCTTATTTAATGTCCATTGACCAGGCGAAATTCCGCAGGCCAGTGATTCCAGGAGACAAGTTGATGCTTTGTGTCAATGTGTTGAGGCACAAAGGCTCCGTTTGGAAGCACAAGGGGGAGGCGAAGGTGGAGGGCCAGGTGGTGGCCGAGGCAGAATTTATGGCCACACTCAAACGTCGGGACACAGAGGAATTGTTATGAGCATTCACCCGACGGCGATTGTGCATGCGGAAACGGAAATACACCCCAGCGCTGAAGTCGGCCCCTATTCCATTATAGGCCCCCGTGTACACATTGGCGCCAACACCCGGGTTGGGCCACATGTGGTGGTAGCGCAGAACACGCACATTGGAGAGAAAAACCAGATTTTCCAGTTTGCCTCTGTGGGAGAGGTGCCGCAGGACTTAAAATATGCCGGAGAGCAGACGCAGCTGGTTATAGGCAATGCAAACGTTATTCGTGAATATGCCACGTTGCATATAGGGACTGAAGGAGGAGGGGGAGTCACCCGCCTGGGAGATGGCAATTTGGTGATGGCTTATTCTCACGTGGCCCACGACTGCAAGATAGGAAACCGCTGCATATTGGCCAATGCAGTGAATTTGGCGGGGCATGTGGAGATAGATGATTGTGTCATTATGGGTGGCCTTTCCGCGGTGCACCAATTCACACGCATAGGCAAGCATGCTTTCATTGCCGGAGGCTCCATGGTAACCATGGATGTACTCCCCTATTGCATTGCGCAAGGTGACAGAGCCGAGCTGGCAGGGCTGAACAAAGTGGGCCTGACGCGCCACGGTTTTTCCCAGGAGCAGCAGGAGCGGATAAAGGAAGCCTACCGCATTCTCTTTCGCTCCCAGCTGAGTTTAAGCGAGGCGTTGACGCGTTTGCAGGCAGAGCATGAGGGGCACGTGGAGATAGAGGAGCTCATCCGCTTCATTACTGACAGCAAGCGCGGAATAACCCGCTAGAGTGCTTCCCCGTTTCAAGGTGAGGCGGCGTTGAAGGTGATTCTATAGTCCTGCCCCTGCCGTATTTGAATGGGTTTCACTTCTTCTTTTGAGGAGTGCCAGAGTTTGACTCTGTAAGTTCCATGAGGCAGGCGAAATTCTCTTCTGCCGACGACTTCCACGTCCACAAATTTTGTATTGCTGATGCTGACCATAGCCCATGGGGAAGCGGAGATAATGAGTTTTGCTTCTTTGACGGCAGGAGGAGGAGAAGGAGGAGTTACAGGAGGAGTTACAGGAGGCGGAGGCGGCACAACCACAGGAGGCAGGGGAGTGCTGTTGATGCTGGCATTGGGATCTGTAGACTGCAGCGCAGCAAATGGATGACGAGGGGGAGCGGGTTCCACAAAAGGTTTAGAAGGGGTAGGCGTCTCATTTACTTTTTCGCTGGGGGGTGGTGAGACTGGAGGCGTGGTGGCAACATTCACCGGAGGTTGGACGTCGTCCTTTTGAGGCTCTTGGATTGCCACATTTTTAGGCCCTTGGTTTGTTCCATGAGGAGGCTCTTCGGAGGTAAACAGTCCCTTCAAATTTTCCCAATGCAGGGTGCCATAGACGCCGATGCCTGCGCTGACGACAATGGCAAAGAAAATAGAGACAGGGTGCCGAAGAAAACTTGGGGGGCTTTTGTGTTGTCGCGTTGCGGCCGTTTTTTCTGGCTCAGGAGCAAATTCCTCCGTCGTACGAATGGGAGAATGAAGCTCAGGCACCAGTGAGGGAACAGATGTTTTGTTTTTGGGTTGAACGAATGTGGCGGGCTGTTGTTTTGTCGACTCCGCCGGGCGCGGCGCATAGGCCGGCTCTGAAGGGCGCGTAAAAATGGGGGCCAATTTTTGAGAGGCAGGAAGGGAAGGAGGCGAAGAGGGAGCCGGCGCAGAAGAAGGCGTATACGTACGCGTCAAAGAGTCTTTTTTCTCCTGCTGAAGCGTTTGGATGTCTTCATAAACGGTTTGAAGGAAATGGCCCAGGTTGGTGTCATCCGCAGAGCGCGCATGCGTCAGAATAAAGTTAAACAAAGCGCGTTCAAACTCCTGTGCTGTTTGATAGCGCTCAGCGGGATTTCGATTCAGCGCTTTAAGGACAATGCGGTCGAGCTCTTCGGGCACTTCGGCATTAAAGCGAGAGGGCTGAACAATGAGGTTTTCCTGGAGAGCCTGCAGCGCATTAATATAGCTGTCATATTCAAACAGGCGTGAGCGGGTTAAGGCTTCCCAGAGGACGATGCCCAGGGCAAAAATATCCGTACGCGCATCCACCGCCTCCCCCCGTGCCTGCTCTGGAGCCATATAGGCGAATTTACCTTTGAGGACACCCGGCGAAGTGTGCTGAGAGCCGGTTTTGGCAATGCCAAAGTCCGCCAGTTTAATGTTGCCATCAAAGGAGAGGAGGATGTTGTGGGGGCTCACATCCCGGTGGACAATGCCGAGGTTATGCGCATAATGTAGTCCACGAGCGATGTTGGCGGCTACTTCGCTGGCCAGCAAAATGGGTAAAGGTTTGTTTTTATCTTTGGTTTTTCGCAAAAAGTCACGGAAAGAGGGCCCGTTGACATATTCCATGGCGAGGTAGTAGCTGTCTTCATGTTTGTCAAAATGGAAGATTTGAACAATATTGGCATGATTGAGCCGCGAGGCCAGGCGGGCTTCTGCAATGAACATTTGGATGAACATGTCATCATTGCCCCAGAAGCTTCGAATGCGTTTAATAACGACTTCTTTTTCAAAACCTTCCGGGCCCATGGCCGTACACAAGTAGATTTCTGCCATTCCGCCTTCAGCAAGCTTGCGTTTGACGATATAGCGATCTCCAATGATGGTATCAGGACTCAGCATCATATGTTAATAAGGCGTACGGCGAAGGAAGTTGTTTCAGGAATTATGGAGGCGGCATGAGGAATTTGGGGAAAAGTTTAGGTGCAAAAAGCTACCGCTGGGTGAACGTATTGAAAAATAACATAATAAACCAGGGAAAGTGCCTGGGCGTTTTCATTGTTTTTTTTGTGGTGACAGGGACAAGTCTTGCTTCGCCCAAGACATTGATGGTGGGAACGGGAGATTGTACAGACGAAGCGTTTTTGCAAAACATTAAGCAGCTCACAAATATTGCCCAGAGAAAGAGCGATGTAGACCTTATTCAACTAACTCCACTTTTTGAAAAAAGAAAGATACTCTCTCCAAAACAGACACAAGAAGAGCAGCGCATTCTGGAAACAGTACATTCTAAGATTCTTCTTGGGGATTATATCACTGCCTTAAAGGAGATAGAGGGGGTTTTGGATGCTCTTGAAAAATCGGCTCCTTCCGCTGAGTCCTGGCAGCTGATTGCCAAGGCTTTGTCCATGAAGGGGTTTGTTTTGAGCAAGCAAAAGAAGGCGCGCTTAAGCGAGGACACTTTTGTGGCCATTTTGAGGCTGGATTCCAACTACCAGTTGGATCAGTTCATTTTTCCCCCAACCGTTGTGCAGAGTTTTGAGCGTCTGCGCGAAACTTTGCTCAACCGGAAGAAAGTCACCTTAAGCCTGAGCTCTTCTATAGACGGCGGCACGGTGTTTGCGAACGGAGCGCCTTTGGGCCAGACACCCTTGGAGCGAGAGTTGTTGCCGGGCGCATACCGCATTGTTTTGGAAAAAGAGGGCAGAATTTCCATTCCGCTGACAATCAGCTTAAGCCTTGGAAGCCCTACACACCTGGACATTCCCTTTCAATGGGATGCTTCCTGGCGCACACCCTGGTGTATTCAAGAAGAGGACAAACGCGCTGTGTTGTCCAAGCAGATGGCGAAGGAGTTGGGGGCCGACTATTTGGTGAAAATAGAGACGCTTTCTGCCGATTCCCCGGGGAAGGGTGTGCGTGCGGCGCTTTTTGATTTGCGCCAAGATCAGATTATACGCGAAGGGGGTGTTTTGCTGGAGGGCAGTCAGCAGGAAGGGCGTCTGCTCAGACTGGTCAATTTTATTGTTTCCGGGAAGATTGAGAAAGGGGAGAATGTCGTTTTGCCCATCAGCGGAGGTGTGCTTGTACAACCCTTGCCTACGAAGGACAAACCCACCACTCCCTCGCCAGGCCAGTTGATTCGGGGAAATACCGCGCGCACCCTGAGTTGGATTTTCATTGGAACGGGGAGTGCTCTCAGTGTGGGAGGAAGCCTGATGTATGTGCACTCTTTGAAGCCCTCTTCGGAAGCGAAAGAATTTCTCAAAAAATATGGAAATGATGAGGAACTCACCCGCAACTCCAGAGATGGCTCTTTCTACACAGCCGCAGTAAACCGAAAACAAGACAGGCAGCAGAAGGCCATCATTCTGGGGACGGCGGGGGTGGCTTCTTTAGCGACAGGATTGATTTTGTTTTTTGCCTTGCCTCCCCAGGCAGGAGATTCTCCCCAGTTGAGCATTGCGCCACATTTCGGAAGGGATGGAGGAGGTGTTGCGCTGATGGGGCGTTTTTGAGGATGCGTGTTTTTTTGCATAAGGCAGGTGTTGTTTTGTTGCTGGTGAGCAGTTGGGCATGTGCCCCGCTGCAGACATCTCTTCACATGCGGGAAGCCGAGCGGGCCATACGGCAAGCCAAAGAGCAGGAAGCCATGAGCCTTTCGCCCTATGCCTGGACGATGGCGGAACTCTATTTGGCCAAGGCAAAAGAAAAAAACGGCCATTCGCAGTATGAGCAAGCCATGGAATACTCCAAAAAGGCCGCGCAGTGGGCCTTGGCCGCTCGAAGCGAGGCCATGAATGTTTCCAGGGAATCCCCATGAGGTGTTTTTTTGGGGGGGGACCACTTCTGTTTTGGGCTTGCATGCTTTTGGCTTGTGCTTCCTTGTCGCCCCAACAAATTACAGACGAACATCGACGTATGCAGGGGCTCAAACGACAGGGGCTGGGTTGGTGCTCTCCTGTGCACCTTGCGCGAGCGGAGGCGCATTTGGATTTTGCAGAAGCAGAGCGAAGGCGCGGGCAATTGCGTCGTGCAGGAGAGCACCTGAAAACGGCACAGGGGGCTTTGGCGGAGATTGAAGCATTGGAACGTTCCACCTGCCGTCATGGGCCCCCCCACCACCTCCTTGCCATAGAGGGAATAGACAGCGATGGTGATGGCATTTTGGACTCAGAGGATGCCTGCCCGCGATTGCCTGGCCCCGCAAGCAACCAGGGTTGCCCTGAGGAAACTGTGCAGGAAAGCAGTGACGACGCTTTCCCTGCTCAGCAGCCGATGTAAAAACGCCGGGGCATTTTTAAGGTTGGACTTCGTCAATCAACTCATGGATGACCGAAGTGGCATAACACCCGGGTGCCAGAGTGAATGACAGCCTGAGTTGGTTTTCTTGAGCCTCAAAAGAAGCCTCTTTCAGCAGCGCTCTCAAAGGCCTGCGTGTTCCTTGTGAGAGGTATTTGACGCGTTTAAAGTCCTGAAGAGAGAGATGGAGTTCTGCAAGCATGGCGGCCTCTTTTTTGGCAGTTTCTCCCTCGGGAAAAGTCATTTTGGGGCCATAAATGGGGCCTGTGGGTGACAGCTCAAACTGCTCAAAGCGGAGCTGATCTTCCCCTGCATTTTGGCAAACAAATTCGCCGCCGGTTTCATATTTTTTAAGCACATCTCCTTCAAGCACCGTGAAAAAAGTTCCCTCCTCCAGGCGCTGACTCAAGAGGCGATTGAACAGCTCCGACTGGACGGCTGAGAGATACATTTTTTTTTGGAAAGCATTCCATCGGATGAAGCGCTCCTGTTTGAGCAGGGCAAAACCACGTCGAAGGTTGTCCTGGCCAAAACGTTGTTGTCCAAAAAAATTGGGAAACCCCGTTTTGAGGAGTTGCTCAAAACAGAGGACTGCCGCGCTTACGTTGTCCAGCTGACGCAGCACAATTTGAAAGCGATTGGCTTTTAAGTGCCCTGTCCTCAACTTGTTGCGATGGCGTTTCATGGAGAGAATGCGCAAGGCAGGGTTTGAAAACTCAAGCAAAGCATTTTCTGCTTGCGCAGGCAGGCAAAGCGTCTGGCGACACAAAGCCACTTTGTCTTTGAGGCCTGCCCAGCTTGGCGATGATTCTGGAAGGTTTGCCGCCTTTGCCAGCAAGCTTGCGGCTTCAGGTGTGGTGAGATTGATTTTTTCAATCTCAACAAAGAGGTGTTCTCCTTCGCCACACGCTTCATAGGCGGGGATTTCTTCCACTTGAAAATCCTCAGGGCATGTTTTGTATTGACCGGCAGAATGAATCAAGGCGTGCGTCAGGCGATAGCTCACAGGAAATCCAACATAGAGAGAAGTGCTCTTCTTCGTTTACCCAAAGCTGCATCTTTTTTGCGACTTGGAATTTCACCTGCTGGAAACAAAAGGAAAAACACAATGTTTGAAAGGGTTTTTTGAAGGGCGCGTCTTTTTCGCGTTTCGTTTACGTGGAAAGCTTGAGCCGTTTTCCTGTCTTCTGAAGGTTTTGTTTCCTGGCGTGCGTGTGTGTTTTGAGCTAAGCATGCTGCTGAATAAAGGTTTTTCATGAAGCCCCCACAGGGCTCCACTCATTTGAAAGCATTATGCGTCTAAGGGCTTATCTGTTGTTTCCATTTTGGTGGTTAGGGTTGGTTTCGTTGGCGGGCAACAGCACAACGGAGCATTTGCCTGAAGTTCGTCTGCTCATTTCGGAAGTCCAGCAGAAAATCCGTTCTCCTTCTTCGGCGAGCAATCGCCTAGAGACGCTGGGAAGGCAGCAAGTGGCTTCTGTGTTGTTGCTGGAGATGCTTCAAAAACCTGTAGAGCAGCAAACACAATACCGCCTGGTTGAGTTGTTGGCTTTGTTGGCTCAACCCATTTCTGCAAATTATTTTTTGAGCTCTCTTGAAAGCGAAGACGCTTATTTGCGCATGTTGTCTGCAACGGCCCTTGGCCAGTTGCGCATTCCGGCAGCACTGCCAGGGCTTGTGAAGATGTTGGAAGACGAGCGTTTGGCTTTGCGCCGGGAAGCAACGACGGCCTTGGGGCGATTGAAACTGAAACAAGCCGGCAAACCTTTGTTGACGGCGTTGCATGCAGAAGCTGAGCCGGATGTTCGAGAGCGGATGTTTTGGGCTTTGGGCATGTTGAATGACAAAACAACGCTTTTGGCCATTCAGGTTTTTTTGACGCATTCTTCTGAGACGACACGTTGGGCCGCAGCCAAAGCTTTGCTTGCCATGGGAGAACTCAGCGGCTGGAAATGGTTGAAGCCCCGTTTGGATTCCCAAGAAGACAGCGAGTGCGCTTATGCCTTGCAGAGTTTGGAAGAGGCTGTGCCAGGCAAAAAATGGAAAGCAGAAGCGCTTGCGTCATTGCATCAGATTATACAAAAGCGCGAGGCCTCCTTGGCCACTTCGGCCGCCGTTTTGGCTGCGCGTTGGGGTGACAAGCCTGCTTATGTGTGGCTTGAAAAAAAGGCAGAACAGAGTCAGGACATAGAGCGGCGCACCTATGAGGAAGCCTTGGACAAAGTACGGCACTCGTTGAGCAACGCGTCTGCTTCCAGGGAGAAACCGTTTTGAGTGTTGATTGGCTGCTGGGAGTCTTGTTGGCATTGCCCTGGTGGCAGATGGATGAGGAAGCGCGTTTGCAGCATTGGAAGCAGTCGACGCAGCATTCTTTTCAGCAAAGAGTGCTGGAGACGAGCGCCGGTTTTTTGGGCACACCTTATGCATTTTCTCCCTTGGGGGAAGGGGAGGGTGTGGATGCGGATCCGCTGTTCCGCTGGGATGTTGTGGATTGTCTGACTTTTGTCGAGGAGACGATGGCCTTGAGTGTAGCGGACACATGGGAAGAAGTGCTGCCTGTGTTGAATGACATTCGTTACGCCCAGGGAAGCCCCAGCTATGAAGCTCGAAACCATCTCATGGAAGCACAATGGCTGCCCTTCAACCTGAAGAAGGGTTATTTGAAAAGCCTGGCAGCTTCTTTGCCTCATGGGCAGGTGAAGCAAGCACAAAAGCAGTTGTCTCTGGAGACTTGGGAATATGCGGAAGCTCAATCTCTGGGGCTTCCAGCCCATGCGCGTCCATTGGGCCATTTCAGCCTGGAGATGATACCGTTGGCGCAGGCCTTACCGTTGTTTTCAAAATGGCCTGCAGGGAGTTTGGTTGTTTTTATTCGAGCGGATTTGCCCAAACGCGTCACACGTGTCCGTCACCTGGGTTTTCTTGTGCATGGCCCCAAAGCGCCCATGCTTCGGCATGCGTCGCGCACCTCAAAGAAAGTGGTGGATGAGCCCATAGAGAGTTATATTCGTCGCAACCTTGCCTATGCCAGTTGGACGATTGAAGGGGTTGCGATATATGAGTTGCAAAAGCCATTCAAAGCGAAGCCTGAAGAAAGCATGCAAAAACCGCTTAAGACAAAACCTGCAGAAGAACTCTAACTTGAAGGAAGAAGAATGCTGAGGCTAAAGTTTTTTGTTTTTTTGGTGTTCGCAATTGTTCTTGCCTGGTTTGGTTTTTCGCATGTTTTTTCGAAGTGGGCGGACCGAGCCCAAGCGGATGCAGAAGCGCTGGTTTTGCAGACTTCGCGTGCAGTTGCCGCTGGGTTGCCTGTTTCTCCCTATGCGTCTTTGGCAAATTCTCCCCTGTTAAAGCAGACGCTGGCTGCGCTTCCAAGCACCAACATCACCAAAGCGGGGCAGGAGCTTTCCAGGCGTTTGGCAGAAACATTTCCTGATTGGAGCGCAGAGGACATTGCGCTTCTTTCAGAGAAAACTTCTGAGAAGACTCTATGGTTGATGGGCCAGTCTTTGTCAGAAAAGGCACCTGAAGGTTATACAAAGCCAGTGATTCAGGATGCTGCTCATCGTCGGGACATGGTTGAGGTGGGCAATGGTTTGAAAATGTTTTTTCTTGTGGAGCCGCCTGCTGGAATGGAGAGCAACCTGAGTTTGTGGCTAGGTGGGCCAGCCATGCGCTCCTGGGAATCCAACCTGAGCCAGGAGCTGAAACGTGCACCCGCCTTGGGGTTGGGGGTTGTTGTTTCAGGAAAGCTTGTCATGCAGGCAGGCCAGTCCCAACAGACACATTCTCTTTCTTTGCTCAACATGGCTGTTTCCAACATTCAACCTGACAGCGTAGGCCTGTTAAAGAATGCCGAGAAGCCAGGAAGCTTCATCTCCACATTTTGGGGGACTTCAAAACAGCTGGCTGGAGACGGAGTGGCTGCTCGTCAAAGCCTGGGCATAGGCAAGGCAGAGTTGGTGGTTGTGCTCAACAACCAGGCCACACAAGAGGCGCTCCTGGGTGCAGAGCAGGTGGTTTTTTATGGTGGGTTGGTTGCTCTTCTGGTGGGACTTTTGGTGGGTTTTGTTGTTTTCCCGGCCGGGCCCAGGCTTGTCCAAAGCCAGGAGGTGAATGAAGCAACGCAACCCTTGCCTCCCCCCTCACCTTTTTTGGTTGCGGATGATTCCAAAGTTTTGAAGGAAGCAAGCGCTCTGGAGGTTGCTTCCGAAAAAGAAGAGGCTGAAACGACGGAACAAGCGTTTGCATTGCCTTCGTCGCCTTCTTCACCGCCTTCGCTTTCTTTGTTTGCTCCACCTCAAGCCATGGAAGAAGCCAGTGGCTCCAAGGTGGAGGAGTTGTTTCCGAAGATGTCGTTGTCGGCAGAGTCATTTATACCGTCCAGGCTGTCGGAGTTTTTGCAACCCCAAAGGGCGGATGTGTCTTCTTTGGATTTTGCTGCCGAATCAGAGGGAGCACCTGTTGCTGCAGGCTTACATGGCAAAGCTGTGCAGCCTAGGGTTGATGTGTCTTCTTTGGATTTTTCTGCCGAACCAGAGGAAGAACCTGTGGCTGTGGGCTTGCATGGCAAGGCTGTGCAGCCTGAGGAGCTTTTGGGCGTGGACTATGCACCTCATGAAAATCCAGCCGCAGTTTTTGAAGCCACTTTGCGCGAGGAAGCAGAGCGTTTTTTGGGAGCAGATTTTTTGCCAGAGCCTTCTTCTCTTGCGGGGGAGGTGCTGAGCACCTCCGCTGTTGAGGGGCCTGAGGTGGCAGAGTGGCGAAATGTATTCGCTGAGTTTTTGCACGTCAGAAAACAGTGCAACCAGGAGACAGAAAGCCTCAACTTTGAACGCTTCAAAACCAAACTTGAAGCCAGCAAAAACAGTCTCCTGGCCAAGCACCAGTGCAAAACGGTGCGCTTTCTGGTGCAGATTAAGGATGGGAAGGCCGCCATAAAAGCCATCCCCGTTCGGGATTAAGCAGACCGCTTCCACTTTGACATGATCTCTTCGTTGGACTCGTTTTTGTTCGGGTCATGCACTCAAGTGCACTCCCCTCACAAAAGCCTCCTCCGCCTCGATCTCATGTCAAATTGAAACCGGTCTGAGCAGAAGACAAAAATCCTCATTGAGGGTGTGTGCTGAATTTTGTCACGACATTTCAGCTGCCTTGGCTGTCCATGAGGAATTGCGAGGGGTCCACATATTCTTTGGCGTGGACACTTTCCTTGGGCTCCGTCCCCGCAATAAACCACTCAAGCCGTCCGGGGACAGCATCGCCGGCCAGAAGTCCGCTGCCTGAGTCAATTCTCACTTGGATGACGCCTTCGGGCTCTGCAAATTCTTGCACGGGTTGGCCTTGAAGTGCTTTTTGAACGAAAGCCAACCAGATGGGCAAAGCTGTGCGTCCGCCGGTTTCTCCGCGTCCCAGGCTTTCCCCTCCGTCCAACCCCACCCATACGACAGCCACCATTTCTGCAGTAAAACCTGCAAACCATGCATCCTTATAATTTTGAGTCGTGCCTGTTTTGCCTGCGATGGGGCGTTTGAGTTGTTTGAGGCTTTGGGCAGTGCCTTCTTCGACGACAGCACGCAAAAGAGAAGTGGTGATGAAGGCTGTGGCGGAATGAATGCGCTCTTCGAAGCTGGCCGTGTGGGCTTCCAGAAGTTTTCCTGTGTTGTCTTTGACAGACAAAATGAGAATGGGCTCAGAAAATTGTCCATTGCTTTGCAAAGTTGCATAGGCATTGCAAAGCTCCAACACTTTCACTTCGCTGGTGCCCAGTGCCAGAGAGAAGTTGGACTGCAAAGGGGACAAAATGCCTGCTCGCATGGCGAAGTCGATGACAGCATCAGGGCCCAGGGCTTCAATAAGGCGCACGGAAACTGTGTTTTTGGACTGGGCCAATGCTTGACGCAAAGGCATGGGGCCTGCGAAGCCGGATTTTTCATAGTTTTGGGGTTTCCAGGTGTTGCCTGTCTGAGGATCTCTGATGACTTCGGGCGCATCATTGACGATGGAGGCGGCGGTATAGCTTTCACTTGCAACAGCAGCCCCATAGAGGAAGGGTTTGAAAGCGCTGCCTGGCTGACGCTTGGCGCGCGTCGCACGGTTGAAAGGAGAGCGTATATGGTCCTGGCCTCCCACCATGGCCACCACATGGCGCGTTTTAGAGTCGATGGCAACCAAAGCCGCTTGTGCCAATGGACGTTGGGTGAGCAAGGCTTGCAGGTGGCCATTGGCTTGTTTGTTTCCGAGAAAGACGCGCACGAATTGACCAGGTTTGAGCACTTCTGACATGCGCTCTGGCGTTGGCCCAAGGTTGCCATTCGCCAGCAAAGGTTTGGCCCATGTGGAATCCGACAACTTGAGTTCCGCTTTGATAGAAACCAAATCAACGAGGGCTGTTTGTTGAGTGTCATCCACTTCGGTGACGATGCCGACCACTTCCAAGTCTTTCGCCAGAGGCACCACATCCAATTTTGCAACAAGCCGCTCATCCCATGTTTGCTGAGTTTCGATGGCTTGTTCCTCTTCCAGGCGCGCAACCAGTTGCTCATCAAGCGTTGGTTGGGTTTTGTCTGTTGGTTTTTCTTCTTCCCGCAGTGGGTTTTCCAGAAGAGGAGCATTTGCGGAAGAAATGAGTTTTTCCATGTCCACCAGCAAAAACTCCTCTGCATGGCGCTTGCCGGATTCGGCAATACGCTTAAGCAGCAAAGGGTGGAGTGTTTGCAAGCGCTCCAACGGGAGGTGTCCGAGGGCACCTCTATAACCTTGGCGTTTGTCCAAAGCACGCAAACCTTCCAGCGCCGCCGCTTCTGCCATGGCTTGCACAGGTGCTTTCATGGCCAGCTCAACGCGCAACCCACCTTCGAGGACTGTTTTTTCGCCATACCGTGCAATGAGCATTTTTTTGACTTCGTCAGCATAATAAGGGCCGATGGGCGGCTCCGGCCGGGCGCCCAGCACAATGGGCTCCTCCATGGCTGCTTGAGTCAGAGTGGAGTCCACAAACCCTTGGCGTGCAAGCTGCTCAAGCACATAGCGCTGGCGTTTTTTGGCTTTGACGAGGTTTGTGAGCGGGTTGATGTGGTGGGGCAGTTGGGGAGTTCCTCCCAGCACAGCGGCCTCGGCCAAACTCAGCTTGGCGGCACTTTTGCCGAAATAGAAACGTGCTGCTTCTTCGACGCCATAGCGTTGGTGTCCAAAATAGATGGTGTTGACATAGAGGTTGAGGATTTCATCCTTGGTGAGGGTTTTTTCCATGCGCCAGGTGAGGATGATTTCGCGGAGTTTGCGTGACAGCTTGCGTTCCCTGGACAAAAGCAAATTGCGGCAGGCTTGTTGAGAAATGGTGGAGGCCCCCGAAAACCATTTGCCGCCGGGCTTAAAACTCATAACGGCTGCACGTAGCAAGCTTAGGAAGTTAAGCCCTTGGTGCTCATAGAATTTGGCATCCTCAGCCGCCAGGAAAGAAAAGCGCACATGGTCCGGCAGTTGCCGGACGTCCACCCAAGTGCGTCGCTGGGAAAAAAATTCTGCGCACAACTCTCCGCCCTGGCAATAGACTTTGGTAATTTGTGGCGGTTTATAGTCCCGAAGCTCTTCAACGGAGGGCAAGCCTCTGGAGAAATGGAGATAGCCTCCTAAGCCGACAAGAAAAACAAGAAGACACAACGCCACCCCAGTCCACAACAAGCGGCGCAGCCATTTTAGGAATTTGGATTTCTTCAAAACATTTAAATTTTAACACCCCGCGAAGCATCAGCAAACTTTCGTCCTGTGGCTTGGGTAACCCTTCCAGTCCTTGCATGGGCTTTGCCCGCATTTTTGTGGATTGCGACATACAAAACAGCGCCGCATTCGGAATGTGTTGGCAAGCGCAGCCTTAAGCGGCTAAGCGCAATGCGCCATGCCCACAGAAATGGAACAACACATTGCCAGGCGCCGCACTTTCGCCATCATCAGCCACCCCGATGCGGGGAAAACAACGCTGACGGAGAAGTTGTTGTTGTTGGGCGGTGCCATTCATTTGGCTGGAAGTGTGAAGGCACGAAAGGCCAAAAAATTTGCAACCAGCGACTGGATGGAGCTGGAGAAGGAGCGTGGCATTTCCGTCACCTCTTCGGTGCTGCAGTTTTCCTACAAAGGGTTTGCCATAAACCTTCTGGACACACCTGGGCACCAGGATTTTTCCGAGGACACCTACAGGACGTTGTCGGCCGCAGATGCGGCTGTCATGTTAATTGACGCCGCCAAAGGAGTGGAGCCTCAAACCATTAAACTGTTTCAAGTGTGCAAGCTACGTGGCATTCCCGTTTTCACTTTTGTTAACAAGTTGGACCGTTATGGGCGAGCGCCTTTGGAGTTGATGGATGAGGTGGAAAAGGTGCTGGGCATTGCCTGTTGTCCCATGAATTGGCCCTTGGGGAGTGGCCCTGAATTTCGAGGCGTCTATGACATGATGCAAAAAAGCCTCATTGTGTTTCGCGACGACAGAGAGGGAAATTTTTCCGTGGAGGAGAGGGTGGTGTCCTTGGAGGCGGCTGAAAACGAGGGGCTGGTGAGTGCAAACGAGAAGGCGTCTTTGCTTGAAGAAGTTGAATTGTTGGAAGGAGGCGGAGCGTTTTTTTCCAAGGAGGCGGTGGACAAGGCCAAGTTGTCTCCCATGTATTTTGGCAGCGCCATGACACAATTTGGCCTTCGCCCTTTTTTGGATTCGTTTTTGAATTTGGCCCCGCCACCCATGGGACGCAAGTCCTCTCAGGGCTGGATAGAGCCTTCCCGCAAAACCTTCTCCGGCTTTGTCTTCAAAATTCAGGCGAACATGGACCCTTCCCACAGAGACCGCATGGCTTTTGTGCGTGTGGTTTCCGGAAAATACGAGAAAGGCATGCAGGCTTTTTGTCCGCGCTTGCAAAAAGAAATTCGCCTGACAAACCCGAGCCAGCTGATGGCGCAGGAGCGCACGGCGGTGGACGAGGCGTGGCCCGGGGACGTACTTGGTTTTTATGATCCGGGCATTTGGCACATAGGTGATGCGCTTGTGGAGGGCGCAGACTTTTCTTTTGAAGATTTGCCGAGGTTTTCTCCGGAGCATTTTGTGGTGGTGAGGGCACAAAACCCTCTGAAGCGCAAGCAGGTGGAGAAGGGGCTTTTGCAACTTTCCGAGGAGGGGACGGTGCAGGTATTTGAGCGTTGGAAGATGGGCATGAAAGACCCCATTGTGGGTGTGGTGGGTGAGTTGCAGTTGGAGGTGCTGAAGTTTCGCATGCAGCACGAATATGGCGCGGACATTGTGCTTGAGCGCCTAAGTTTTTCTCGTGCACGCTGGGTGCTTGGAGAAAAGTTTGAGCCGACTTCCTTTGACTGGGAAGGCAACCGTCAAACCGTGCAGGACAGAGAGGGCCGCCCCCTGGTGCTTTTTCGCGACGAGTGGGCTTTGGAACATGCGCAAGCCCAGCACCCGGAACTGACTTTTTTGCCGCACGCCCCCCTCAACCCCTGAAGACTCAGTCGCTTGTTTTTGAGTCTGCAGGGGGAAACTTTGGCAAAGGGCAAACGGCAGGCCGGGTGACGGCGGGGGTGTCCGTTTTGCTTTTGCGCGGGGCCATTTCTGTGAAAATGTTTTTCGAAACGACAGCATTGTCCTTAAACAGGACGCAGTATTTCTCGCCATATTGCCAGGTGACATAACCCAGGCCGTGATCGAAAAACGCCGTTGGCCGCTCCTCAATGGTTTCTCTCACCTCGGTTTGAGACATGCCTGGCGCCACAGCCATATATTGGCGGTGAGGGTTACATGCCGACAAGGAGGCAGCAGACAAACAGAGCAGCAAAAAAAAGCGCAAAGAAGAAAACATAGAAAAGCCCTTCAAACTAACTTAAGCGAGCAAGGCCCACCAAGGCAGGTTTGAGTCGGCTTGCCAGCAATTTGAGCCGGGCTGCCTTAAAAGCCATGGCCGCTTCTTTTCCCACCCAATAACCTTTGGGGTGTCCTCTGCGATAGCTTTTTTTAATGCGGGATTCTATTTCCAGATAAAGAGTGCGAAAAACATCCGGTGCGGCCTTGCGTCGCCCTGTTTCCGGCGCCACCTCCAATTGGGCCCACAATTGTCCGCAAACCAATTCTCCGGGGGTTTCTTGTGTGCAGCGCTCCCAAAAAATAACGGGAGAGCGCATTTCGTCCACACGCAGTTTCCCCTTGTCAGGCCCGCGTTTTATTTTGTCCACCAGCAAAGGAGCGGCCTGAGGGAGCAGCAGGTAGAGGGCTTCCTGGGGGAGGAGGTGAAAATTTTTGAGGCAGACTTTGAAGCTTTCATAGTCCGCGGGAATGCGGTGCGGGAAGGCTTCCAGGGCATAAGGTTCCAACATGTGCACAAAAGCCCTTTCGTCTTCGGGCAACATAAACACGAGCAATTGGTGGGCCATGAGGGCTTACAGCATAAACGTATTTTGTCGCCCTTCGGGTGGGTTTTTTCAGTTTTTCCCCCATGGGGGCAGCCTTCTAAACGTCTTTGTCGTCCACCAGGCTTAGGATGGATTCTGGCGTTGTGGCGGCCAGCAGAGATGCTCGAAAAGAAGCGTTGCGAAACAGACGTGAAATGCGCGCCAATGCTTTGAGGTGAGAGGCGGGGGTATTTTCTGGTGAAACCAGCGCAAAAAAGAGGTGGCTGTTTTTTTTGTCAAAAGCATCAAAGTCCACCCCTTCCTGGCTGATGCCTAAGCAACCGACAAGGGTGCTCAATTCAGCCAGCTTGCCATGCGGAATGGCGACACCTTCTCCCAAACCTGTGGAGCCCAGTTTCTCGCGTGCTTCAAGGGTTTGAAGGAATTTGTCTGCAGATATTTCCGGATGCGCACATGAGAGGGTTTGAGCAAGCTCTCGAAGCAAAGCCTGCTTGTTTCTGGCTTGGAGGTGAAGGCAAATGGCTTTGGGGGAGAGCAAGTCGAGCACACGCATGTCAAGCTGTTTTTAATCAGGCTATTTCCTAAGCGCAAGCCCCACAAATGAGCTAGGGATGGGTTTTGTGAGATTCTTTCAATTCATGCATTGTTTCGTGTTGGGGTTGGCTTGTGCCACAACGCCTCAGACACGCTCTGCGTCTGCAGAGCCAAGTCCTGTTGTTTCTGCGTCTGCTTCTGTTGAGAAAGCCACTGCCAAGCCGAAGTTGTCGGAAGAGGAAGAGCGTGTGGAGCTTTTGTTGTCAAAGCTGAGTCTGCAGGAAAAACTGGGGCAGATGATGATGGTGGGTTTTGCGGGGCGGGAGTTGGATGAGGTGACGAAGGCCATGCTGGAGCGGTTTCATGTGGGAGGCATATGCCTGTTTAAGCGCAACATCAGCTCCAGCATACAAGTAGCCTCGCTGAACGATGCGCTGCACCAGCTTTTCGCAGAAAAAATTCCACCTTTTATTGCTGTGGACCAGGAGGGTGGGAATGTCGTCCGTGTGGATGATTCGCCCATGCTGCTGCCCAGCGCCATGGCTTTGGGTGCAACAGGCTCAGAAGAATTGGCGTTTAAGGCCGGAAAAGCCATGGGGGAGGATTTGCGTCTTTTAGGCTTCAACATGAATTTGGCGCCTGTGGTGGAATTGAGCCTCAATTTGCGCAACAGCGTTATGGGCACGCGCTCCTTTGGCAGCTCCCCGGAAAAGGTGTCCAAATTAGGCAAGGCTTTTGTGCGTGGGCAGCAGGGCGTGCAGATGGTGACGGTTGCCAAGCATTTTCCCGGGCATGGCCGCTCGGCCATAGACTCACACAAAGACTTGCCGAAGCTTGAAGAAACGGAAGAACAAATGCGCGTGCAATGGGAGCCTTTCCAGGCTGTCATTCAGCAGGGTTTGGATGCGATGATGACAGCGCATGTGTCTTTGCCCAACATTTCCAAAGATTCTGTGCCCACAACGCTTTCGCCGAGGTTGCTGGAGGGGATACTCAGAAAGCAACTGAGCTTTGAGGGTGTGGTGTTGACGGATGAATTGGAGATGGAGGCCATTTCCAAACAATACGCTGCGGGCCATGCGGCCATTATGTCCATTGAAGCAGGTGCCGACATGGTGTTGATTCCCTGGCAGGCGCAGAAGAAGGAGGAAGTTTTTCTTGCATTGCATGAAGCCGCCATGCAAGGCCGCTTGTCTGAAGAGCGCATCAACGCTTCCGTGCGGCGACTTCTGTTGGTGAAACTGAGAAGAGGCATGTTTGAGCCTTTGCCTCCTTTGTCGGAGCGCCAGAAGCATTTTGGGAAAAACAGGGAGCTTGAAGCGCACATTTCAGAAGCGGCGATAACTTTGTTGAGAAACGACAAACAGCTGTTGCCTCTCAAACCAGAGTTTCGCCTGGCTGTTTTTACGCAGGAAAAACCATTCGCCGAGCTGCTTTCAAAGAAACGAAAGGCAGAAGTTTTTTCTTTGTCTGCTTTGCCCAAGTCGACAAAACCCAACAAAGCTTTGGAGCGTGCAACTCAGGCGGATGTGGTGGTGGTTGGCATAAGCAGCATGCGTCAGCTTCCCGCGCTCCATCGCCTTGCTGCTGTGGCCAAAAAACTCGTGGTGGTTGTTTTGGGAAGCCCTGTGCTGCTTGAGGAGCTTCCCAAGGTGGATGCCATTCTCATTGCTTATTCCTATTTGGCAGCGTCTCAAAAGACAGCCGTGAGAGCTTTGCTGGGAGAAATTGAAACGCCAGGCAAGCTGCCCGTGGCCGCAGGGAAATACCCCCTAGGCCACGGCATGTCCTTACGTCCCTGAATGGTCTTTTTGTCCTCAGCTGAACGAAGCCTCCGGTTTTGTTCGGGTCATGCACTCAAGTGCACTCCCCTCACAAAATCCTCACCTTCGTCCACCTGAGAACAAAAATCCTCATTCAGGGCCCATTTGGTTGCGCTTGGGGCGCCTTGCACAGGTTTAGGCTGTTTGGGTTTGCTTGGTGGGAGGGCGGCTGGCCTCAATGAGGCCATAGTGGCCGTCTTTGCGTCTGTAAATGACATTAAGCTCTGCGGATTGGGTGTTGGTGAAGACGATGAAGTCATTGTCGAGCAAGTCCATTTGCATGACGGCTTCGTCCACCGTCATGGGTTTTGTGACAAACTCGTTGGTTTTAATAACGCGCGGGTTGAGTGCAATGCCGCTTTCTTCCGCCACAGAAACTTCCATGACGTCGTGACGGATATGCACCTCATTCTCCTCGTGAATGTATTGGGGCGGACGCTCACGACGGTTGTGGTTTTTGAGGCGATCTTTATAGCGGCGCAGTTGTTTTTCAATTCGCTCCATGGCCTTGTCAATGGAAGCATACATGTCCTCGCTTTTTTCTCTTCCGCGAAGGACAAAGGGGCCGGAGGTGATGGTAATATCGGCTTGGTGCAGGTGTCGCTCCAACGAGAGAACGACGTTGGCTTCTCCTGCCCTGTCCAGGTATTTGTTCGCCTTCTCTACCTTTTCTTGGGCGTAGTTTTTGAGGCTGTCAATGGGGTCCATATGGCGAAAGGTGATGTTCATTTGCATGCTGTCGCATCTCCAATGCAAGCGAGCCAGAGTTGTTGAGAAAAACGTGTTGAGAAAAATGCTTCAGAAGCGCTCTTCAAATTTTACCTTATTTCGAGCTTGTTAAAAGTCATAGAAAAGAGAGGAGAACGTCTTAAGTGCACCATGGAATTCTATATTAAACCCTACATGTTTTGGCGAAGAAAACCTAAGTTTTGCTTTATACCTGCTGGAATGTTTGTGAGGTGGGGGAGGAGGGTGAAATTTCAAAAATAACGCTTGCGTTTGCTGGAAGGCAGAATTCCAAGCAGCTCCCTGTATTTTGCGATGGTTCTCCGGGCGATGTCGACGCCTTTGGCTTTGAGAAGCTCAGCGAGTTTCTGGTCCGAATAAGGTTTTTGGGGGTGCTCTTGTGCCACAAGCTGGCGGATTTGGTTTTTGACAGCTTCGCTGGCAATGTCTTCTCCCCCCGAGGAGGAGATGGAGGAGTTGAAGAAATATTTAAGCTCAAAAATGCCCTGAGGGGTATGCACATATTTGTTGGTGGTGGCGCGGGAGATGGTGGATTCGTGCATGCCGATGTCATCGGCGATGTCTCTCAAAATGAGGGGTTTTAGGTGCCCGACGCCTTTTTCGAGGAACTCGCTTTGGAATTTGATGATGCTTTCTGTCACCCTGTAAATGGTACGCTGGCGCTGGTGAATGGAGCGAATCAGCCACAGCGCGCTTTTTAATTTTTCCTGGACAAAATTTTTGGTAGCCCCGGGCGACAAGTCACCTTGCTGCAGGGCATTCCTGTAGGTATTGGAGATGCGCAGCTTGGAGAGGCCGTTGTCATTCAGCACAATGGTGTAGCTGTCCCCCAGCTTATAAATATAGACGTCGGGTGTAATGTGGGGTGCATCCTCGCCGGAGTGGTTGCGCCCCGGTTTGGGGTTTAAGCTTCGCAGCAATTTGGAACATTCGATGATTTCTGCCAGAGGGAGTTTCATTTCCTTGGCAATGGCCGGCAAGTTGCTGGATTCCAGAAATTTGAGGTAGCGCTTCAGAATGGTGCTTAAGAGGCGGGAGAGGGGGGAGGGTTGGGCCTTCAGCTGGAGCAGCAGACATTCCTGCAAGTCGCGCGCTGCACAGCCCAGAGGCTCGAGCTTTTGAATGCGTTGCAAAACGCGCTCTGCCAGCCACAAAGGGACATCGGCTTCTCGCGCCAGGGCAATCAGCGGGTCTCCCTCGGTGGCGGGCAGCACCAGGTAGCCGTCGTCGTCGAGGTTGCCCAAAATCAGCAAGGCGATGCGTTGCTCCGCGTCATTCAAGCGGATGAGCCGCAGTTGCGCGAGCAGGTGCTCAAAGAGATTCGTAGATTTGACGAGGTGGGTTTCGAAGCTGGGGAATTCGTCGTTTTCAGAGTGGTTGCTTTTGTCTTCCGGCAGCGTTTCCCGGAATTGGTCGCTGTTGAGGAAAGCATCCCAGTCCATTTCGGGGGGGTTGTCTTTTGCCGTGTATTCGGGGGCGGTTTCAGGCACCGGGGGCTCAAAACCCGGTGGCATTTCAGAGGTGTCTGCCTCGAGAGAAAGCTCTCCTGGGGTATAGTTGTCCGCTTCTGCTTCAAATTTTTCTTCCGTGGCTTCCAGAATGGGGTTTTGCTCTATTTCTTCTTGAAGTTGCTCAAGGAGCTCCAGCTGGGAAAGCTGCAGCAGTTTGATGGCTTGTTGCAGCTGGGGTGTCATGACCAGCTGCTGTGCCAGCTTCAAACTTTGTCGCATTTCCATTGCCATAGTTTCTTGTTTTTCTCCTCCGGGGCCCAAGTCGGACAAAATCCGTGCCAATGCATAGAATAGCAAAGGGGAGGGAAGAACCCCAGCTCTATTCGCTGGTGGTTTTTGTTGAAGGGGGTTGGAGCTGAAAATTTTCCCCCAAATAGAGGCTGCGTGCGAGCTTGGACTGGCTCAATTTTTGCGGGGAGCCTTCTTCGAGAATTTTTCCATTGACAATGAGGTAGGCCCTGTCGCAGACGCGCAAGGTGTCCTGCACATTGTGGTCCGTAATCAATATGCCCAGGCCTCTGGTTTTAAGGCGTCCAATTTCTTTTTGAAGTTCAGCAATGTTGATGGGGTCCACCCCTGCAAAAGGCTCATCCAAAAGGAGGATGGAGGGTTTGGCCAGCAAAGCCCGCGCAATTTCAGTGCGTCGCCTTTCTCCGCCGGAGAGGTTTTCGCCCCAATTGTCGTGCACATGCTCCAGCGAGAATTCAGTCAGCATTTCTTGTGCACGTGCCTCGCGCTGGGCTTTGGTCAAACTTTTGTCAAGCTCCAGGACGGCAAGAAAGTTTTGTTTCACCGTCAGCTTGCGGAAGATAGAAGCTTCCTGGGGCAAATAGCCCAGCCCCAGGCGCGCACGGCGGTGCAAAGGCAAGCCCGTCAAATTTTTGCCTGAGAGGTGCACCTGGCCGCCGTCGGGTTTAAGCAGTCCGACGACGAGGTTAAAGCTGGTGGTTTTCCCTGCGCCGTTGGGGCCCAAAAGGCCCACCACTTCTCCGGGTGAAACGGAAAAAGAAACCTGGTTAACCACCTTGTGTTTTCTAAATTGCTTCACCAAAGCGCTGGCTTCCAAGACACCTGCCATGGACAAAAGTCTCCCTGTTGAGCAGAAGAGGAAGCCCAAAGGGGGCTTCCTTTTGGGGTTTGTGGATGAAACTCAAGGGTTTTGCACCTCAAAGACGGTTTTGGCGTTTTCTACGGTTAAGCTGTGTTTGCCGATGACAAAGCTGATGCGACTTCCGCGCAGGTGGTTGTTTTCCTCTTTCATTTCGGGCGCTCCTGTCAAGACGATGATGCCGCGGCGGTTGTCCAGGTGGGCGGTTTGGCTTTTGGCCCAGCGAAGCTCATCCTGCACCTCAACGCCTCCTGTGGCGATGGCTTTTTGAAGCTGGCCCTTGTCGTCATAGAAAGCACGCAGAGAAGGCGCATGCATCAGCATGGAGCCGCGGCGCAGTTGCACATGGCCTTCCCAGGTGGCGGTTTTGCTGTCGCGCTCCAATTTGAGTTGATCTGCCACAATGTGCACATCGCTTTCCTGGGCACGCTCTTTGTTGTCCTGCAGCCGTGTTTTGGGGTTTTCAACAAGGGCTTCTTTGCTGCGTGTGTTGAGAAGAATTTTGGTTCCGCTGACAGTGCCACCTGCGAATTGGGCTTCAGGGTTGCCTGTGACTTCAAGCAAGCCGGTTTCATTGTTTAAAAAGGCCTGCTCCCCTTTGGCGCGGTTTTGCAAGTCATAAGCTTCCACCTGGCCATGCGCCTCAATGCGAAGGACGGTGCGCTGGTTGGTATAAAAAACGAAAAGCTCTTCACAGCGCAGCTCCATGTCCTCACTGCGGACATGCGCATTTTTGCGATAGATGCTTTTGTTTTCATTGCCAAGCACCTGAAGCTGGTGGGCGGATATTTCAATTTTTTTGACAGGCTGCGGGTTTGCTCCGAGGAGCAAAACAAAAACCCAAAAATGGCTCATGCGGCTCCTTTTCCTTGGGAGGGCCTGTGTGCTGTTTTTAAGAAAAAATCTGCCATCAGTTTGTTTTGTTGAAGGTTGTTTTTACCGCGCCAAAAAACTCACAACTCTTTGTTTTTTCCTCGCAATTCGCTCCCTGTGCCTCCAAGGTGTTTTCCTGTTGCCACAGGTGTACAGGCTCCTGGGTTTGAGCGTACATGTCTGCGAGTTTGTCTTTGTAGCCATAAGCCGAGGTGCCTTCGCCGAAGGCATTGTCCCGGGTTTGAAATTTCCAACCTGCAAAGGCCCAGACTTCCTGGGTGTCCAGTCGGGCGTCCAGGCGCTGGGCTTGAAAGTGGAACTCTTCTGGAATCCACAGAATTTTTGCGCGTTTGGACTTAAGCAAGTGTTGTCCGGCAGAAAAGCGAACTTCCGAAAACTGTCCAAACAACTGCAATTGGTCGCCTTGGGCGCTGTAGAGGCGGACGTTGTGCAGAAGGAGCCCATCTTCGTCTTGTGCGTTGGTTGAGGGCAGGGGCGGCATGGTGCAGGCCGGCAAAAGTGCCGCAAGGAAGGTGAAGGCGAGGAAGGAGGAGGGGCTTAAGCGCATGAGGGGAAGGGCAATGAGGTTGAAAAAAGCAGCTTCTGTGTAGCACAAGCAAGCGCCTTTTGACAAAACGACGGGTTTGGGTAATGCGTTGCCCCGGCAAGTGGGCGCTGTTTTCGGGTTATGCAGGTTTCTCTCCTTCCTTTTCTTGTATCAAAGTGAACGAAATATGTCCTTAAAGTCTCTGGTGGTTGTCGAGTCCCCGGCCAAGGCCAAGACGATTTCTCAATTTCTTGGCGAAGACTACACCGTATTGGCCAGCATAGGCCATGTGATGGATTTGCCGGAGAGTGGTTTAGGTGTGGCGGTTGAAGAGGACTTTGCGCTTTCCTATGAGGTAAAAAAGAAGGAGGTGGTGGGCAAACTTCGCCAGGCCCTCAAAGGTGCGAAGGAGCTTTTCCTCGCGACGGACGAAGACAGGGAGGGGGAGGCCATTGCCTACCATTTGGTTTCGGTGCTGAAGCCCAAAATTCCCGTGAAGCGGATGGTTTTCAACGAAATAACGAAGAAGGCCATTTTGCATGCGAAGGAGCATTGGCGGGAGATAGACTCCTTGCTGGTGGATGCGCAGGAAGCGCGGCGCGCCCTGGACAGACTCTATGGCTACGAGGTGTCGCCCGTGCTGTGGCGCAAGGTGAAGACGGGGCTTTCCGCGGGGCGTGTGCAAAGCCCCTCCATTCGTTTGTTGGTGGAGAGGGAGCAGGAGCGCATGCGTTTTTGCGTGGCCTCGTTTTGGGACTTGCAGGCGCTTTTTTCAGGGCCGCCGCCCTTTCACGCGCAGCTTGTGGCGCTGGACGAGAAGAAGCTGGCGCAGAGCAAGGACTTTGACGAGCAGGGCCTGTGCGCCAAGGGAGTGTATGTGCTGCAGAAGGAGGAGGCCAGGGAGTTGGCGAAGGCGCTGAAGGTGTTGCCTTTCCTTGTGACGGAGGACACCAAAAAACCCAGCCGCTCTTCCCCCAAACCGCCGTTTATGACTTCCACTTTGCAGCAGGAGGCGGGGCGCAGGCTGCGGCTTTCCGCAAAGCAGGTGATGGGGCTTGCACAAAGCCTCTATGAGCGCGGCTACATTACATACATGCGCACGGACTCCACGCAGCTTTCACCTTCGGCCATGGCGACTGCGCGTCGGCAAATTGAAGAGTTGTTTGGCAAGGACTACCTCTCACCTTCCCCCCGCCAATTTGCCAAGAAAGTGAAAAATGCCCAGGAGGCGCACGAGGCCATTCGCCCTGCGGGAGAGCGTTTCCGGACGCCCGAAAGCTTAAAGACGCAGCTGAGCGCCATGGAATGGAAGTTATATGAGTTGATTTGGAAGCGGACTTTGGCTTCCCAAATGGCGGATGCGCAGGGGCTGAGCCGGACGGTGAAAATGGCAGGGAAGCTTTCGGCCACCAAGCTTCCCTGGAAGACAGCGGAGTTTGTCGCTTCAGGGCGGACGCTGACGTTTGCGGGTTATTTGCGGGTTTATGCGGAGGCGGTGGAAGAGGAGGGAGAAGCGGAGGGGCAAAACAAGCCGCTGCCGGATTTGGTTTTGGGCCAAAGCCTGAAGCCGCAGGAGGTGGAGGCACGCGCGCACGAGACACAACCGCCCGCGCGCTACACCGAGGCGACGCTGGTGAAGAAGCTGGAGGAATTGGGCATAGGCAGGCCTTCCACGTATGCTTCCATTTTGGAGACGCTGAAGGCCAAATATGTGCACAAACGCGGCCAGGCTTTGGTGCCCAGCTGGACAGCCTTTGCCGTGGTGCAGCTTTTGGACAAGCACTTTGGAGAGTTGGTGGACTATGCCTTTACCGCGCGCATGGAAGACGACTTGGACGACATTGCTTCGGGCGAAAAACAAAAACTCCCCTATTTGAAACAATTTTATTGGGGGAAGGGGACACCCCAAGCCCCTGGGCGTACCGGTTTGTTTTCCTGGGTGAGGAAGGAGTTGGACTCCATTGATGCGGCGGAAGTCAACAGCATTGTTTTAGGGAAGGACGAGGAGGGGGAGTGGGTGGTGGTGAAGCCCGGCCGCTTCGGCCCCTACATAAAACGTGGCGAGGAAACCGCTTCGCTGAGTGAAGAGGTGTTGCCGGACGAATTGACGGTGAAAAAAGCCCTGGAGCTTTTGAAAGCGCCCAAAAACGACAAGGTGCTGGGCACAGAGCCTGAAACAGGCAAGGCGGTTTTTTTGAAAGCCGGCCGCTTTGGCCCCTACGTGCAGCTTGGGGAGGCGGAGGAAAAGCAAAAGCCCAAAACGGTTTCTCTGCTGAAGCACCAGCAGCCGGAGACGCTGACGCTGAAGGAAGCTTTGCAATTGCTTTCCCTGCCCAAGCGGTTGGGGCAGGTGGAAGGGGAGGAGGTGTGGCTTTATACGGGGAAGTTTGGCCCCTATTTAAAACACGGCACGCAAAGCCGCAACTTGGGCGAAGCCTATGAAAGCAAACTTTTTGAGTTGACGCTGGAAGAAGCGCAGCGCCTTTTGAAGGAGCCTCAAAAACGCATGCAGGGACGCCTGGCGCAAGAGCCTTTGCAGAGTTTGGGAAAATGCCTCGAAACAGGCCGCGACATTTTTTTGAAAAAAGGCCGCTTTGGCCCCTATGTGACGGATGGGGAAACCAATGCTTCCTTGAGGCAAGGGGATGAGCCTTCCCAGTTGAGTATAGAGCGCGCCACGGAATTGCTGCAGCTGAGGAGAGAGTGGATTTCTGCGCAAGGCGGGAAAAAACCCAAAGCCAAAAAGAAAGCAGCAGCGAAGCCACCGGCAAAAGCTGCCAAGGCAGCTGCGAAAAAACCAGCGAAGGTGGCGGCCAAGACAGCTGCCAAAAAACCGGCGAAAGTGGCTGCCAAAACAGCTGCTAAAAAACCGGCGAAAGTGGCTGCCAAAACAGCTTCGAAAAAGACAGCAAAAGCGTCGGCCAAACCGGTGAAGAAGAAAAAAACAAAACACTAAGGAGGGAGTGCAGAGCAACCACGCACTTGCGGTGGGCTCCCGCCCCCCGCACCCCCCGGGAAAACCCCACCCTGCGGACGCACTGC
>Ga0209737_10000265_pt1 | contig 46350 bp, 40 predicted proteins | sample TergutCu122P3_FD_187284 | JGI IMG/M metagenome (GOLD analysis project Ga0209737, IMG submission 187284) | Cubitermes ugandensis P3 segment gut microbial communities from Kakamega Forest, Kenya - Cu122 P3 (SPAdes) (version 2) | ecosystem: Host-associated > Arthropoda: Insects > Digestive system...
CTTCGGTAGAAACTTGCGTGCCGTTTTCCAGCCATTCTACAAATTTGTAACCACTTGCTGCTACGGCTTTTACCGTTGCGGTTGAGTTTACGGTAAATACTCCGCCGCCGCTTACTGTGCCGCCCGCGCTTGCTGCTACCGATACTGTTACAGAATATTTGCAACTTGCATCGTCTTTGGTTGCAAGCGAGTTGTAATTTTCGGCGGTGTTGTCGGTGCAGCCTTTTATTGGGTATATGCAGCTTTTGTCGTCTTGGTTGGCGAGTGGGTTGTAGTTTGTGGCTTCGGGGTTGGTGCAGCCGAGAATTGGGGCGTATTCACAACTTTTGTCGTCAATTGTTGCCAATTCATTATAATTTAGTGCTGTTTCGTCCATGCAACCGAATATGTCAGCAGGTTTATATTCACAACTTTCGTCATCAATTGTTGCTAATTCGTTGTAATTTGTTGCGGTTACGTCCATGCAGCCGAATATGTCAGCAGGTTTGTATTCGCAACTTTTGTCGTCAATCGTTGCAAATTCGTTGTAATTCAATGCCGTTTCGTCCATGCAGCCGAATACGTCAGCAGGTTTGTATTCGCAGCTTTCGTCGTCAATTGTTGCAAGTTCATTGTAATTTGTTGCAGTTACGTCCATGCAACCGAATATGTCAGCAGGTTTGTATTCGCAACTTTCGTCGTCAATCGTTGCCAATTCATTGTAATTCAATGCTGTTTCGTCCATGCAACCGAATATGTCAACAGGTTTGTATTCGCAACTTTTGTCGTCAATTGTTGCCAATTCGTTGTAATTCAATGCTGTTTCGTCCATACAGCCGAATATGTCAGTAGGTTTGTATTCGCAACTTTTGTCGTCAATCGTTGCCAATTCGTTGTAATTCAATGCCGTTTCGTCCATGCAACCGAATATGTCAACAGGTTTGTATTCGCAGCTTCCATCGTCTTTGGTGGCGAGTTCGTTGTAGTTTGTGGCGGTTTTGTCGGTGCAACCTTTCACGAAATGCACACAAGTCCCATTATCTTCAGTTGCGAATGGATTATAGTTCATTGCTTCACTATCCGTGCAACCGGGTATAGCTCCTCCTTGCCATTCATACGCTCCCAAACTTATTTTTCCATCAACAATACGTGGATTACCTGCCAAATCAGTAGTAATAGCTGATAAATCGGGCGTTTGCCCAGTATCGAAAAATGATTTATTGCCTGCATAAATACAAGGACTACCTGCTTGTAGGCGCAAATCACCGTTTTTAGCATCAACAAAAAATGGGTTAGCACCGTCGAATATAACGCCTTCTGCTGTTACGCCTTCTACCAAACTATGACTATAGGTGGGACTATAAGAAGAATTACTATTAAATACATTTTTCGAAGCTACTCCGTTGCCCCAAATAATACTATTGCGAATTTCGTGAGAATGACTAACATTATACATTCCGCCACCATTATTTGCTGTATTTCCGCTAATGTTTACATTAGTCATAACTATTTCAGAAAAATAATCATTATATATCCCACCACCAAAATTGCTTGACGTATTTTTAGTAATACTTACATTAGTCATCAAAACAGGAACATCACCGTAATTATATATTCCACCGCCACCACCGTTATACTGTTTTGCCCCATTTCTACTGATAATTACATTAACAAGAACAAGCGAAGAATAGTTGTTATAAATTCCACCACCGCTACCCTGTGAATATCCGCCGGCAGCGCATGCCGTATTTCCGTCGATGATTACATCGGTCAATTTAGAAACAGAATTATTAATATTATACATTCCCCCACCATTTGTCTGAGCTACATTTTCGTTAATACTTACATCATTTAAAATTGGAGAGCTGTCGTCATTAGAAATCCCTGCACCACTTGTTGCTGTATTTTTATGAATCTTTACAGCAGTCAAAATAGGTGATGACTTTTTTACATTACATATTCCACCGCCACGTTGCGACGAATTTTCAGTAATCACTACATTTGTCAAAATGGGTGAAGAAGCATTGGTATTATAAATTCCACCGCCATAACCGGCAGTTGTTGAGTTTTCGTAAATGCTCACATTTGTTAATTTTGGCGAAGAAGCATTATTATACATTCCGCCACCGGCATCACCACTTCCGGCACCAGTCTTATTTTTGCAAATAATTACATCGGTCAATACCGGTGAAGAATCTATATTGTATATTCCGCCACCACTAAATGCCTCATTTCCACTAATAGTTACATTAGTCAGTATTGGTGAAGAAGCCGAATTCCATATTCCGCCACCATTATTAACAACACCATTTTCAACAATATTTACATCGGCCAAAGTAGGCGAAGACTCAACGTTAGCCATTCCTCCTCCTTGAATATTCGCTCCATTTCCACTAATATTTACATTAAGAAAATTTGAGTTGGAAGATGAACAATTGTATATTCCACCACCGACATTTTTTGCCTCATTTTTGTAAACGTTTATATTAGCATAAGCAAGAGAGGAATTATTATTGTACATTCCCCCTCCGAAATATTGATGAATTTGTTGGGAATTTACTAAAACATATGACGTTCCATTACTATTTCCTCCGGTAATGGTAAATCCATCAAAGCGGGCGGTTCCTGCATCGCCTACTGAAATAACTATGTGATAGGCGTTTTCTGACTTACTGGCAAGGGTGGCATCATCATTATCTAAAAAATCGCCACTTAATATCGTAATGTAATTATAATCACCTGCTTCGGGCAATTGTCTTTCTTCAAGCGTAGTTTCCGTACCAACAAAACTACCGTAAACTTTCACATCTTTTTTCAATACAAAAGCATTATTCCGATTTGTTTCATCAATGGTATTCAAACTGTTTGCAGGGCGATTAGGTTTATAAGTACCTGCTGCTACCCAAATTTCATCGCCTTCATCAGAAGCATTAATTACCGCTTGCAGGTCGGCGCAGGCAGTTGCCCACGAGGTGGCATTGGCGGCATTTTCTGCCGTTGTTGTTCCGTTGGTTTTTACATAGCGCACAGTTTGCCCAAACCCGCTCACTGCGCTCAATACGCACAGCATAACTAAAAGATATTTCATTGTTTTCATAATTGTATTGTCTTATTGTTTGTTATTCTTCGTTTTAAAACAGACAAATATACTGCTTTTTTTTGAAATATGCAAGTGAAAGCAACAACAAGCGGCTTTCTTGGCTTGCGCAACTCTCACAGTGTCAATACGTTAATCGTATTTTTGCACACTTTTATCGACTAGTTTACAACTATTTTTTACATTTTTCTAAACACAATAGCCTACCCCAAAGCCACCCCACTAAACATACTGGCAGCAACAATTGCAATAATTGTTTTTGTAATTTTTTTAGCTCCGCTGAACTCGTACTTTGTACATCGGTTCATATTCTTATATTTTATGTTGTTGTTTTAATTTTTTCGTTTTGTTATTTGTCTGAACCGTGATTTTTGTGATTAGTTTGATTTTTATGATTGATTTTTTGCATTAAAACAGCAAAATGCGAATGTTTTTTAATACAATACCGGTCTTACAATTTCCATTTTCAAACCAAGAGCATCTATAATTCTGCAAAAAGTTCCTATTCCCGGCTCTATAATTCCTTTTTCTATACGAGAAATATAGGTTTTGTTTGTGCCAATTTTTTCGGCAAGTTCTTGTTGTGTTATTTTTTCTTGCTTTCGGGCTTCGTTTATAATTTGCCCCATACAATAGGCGTATGCTTCTCTCCGAAATTCTTCGCGCTCCGGAGTGCCTACTTTGCCGTATTCGGCATCGAGCATAGCATCAATACTAATGAGATTATTGTTGTTTGCTTTCATAATATTCCTCCTTTATTTGTATTGCCTTATCAATTTCTTTGCGTGGTGTTTTTTGAGTTTTCTTTTGAAAACCATTGAACAACACCACTATATTTCCCTCGTCAAAAATAAAAAACACTCGAAATATATTGCTGTTGTATTCTGCTCGTATTTCATAAATTTCATCTTGCAAAAATTTTACAAATTTGGAATTTACTCTATCTTGAACTTTCAACATATCAAGCACATAAAATATTTTACGCGTCTCCTCTTTTTTCAACGTTTGAATAAAATCGGTAAAATATGTTTTATACGCTACTATACTTCGTTCTTTTTCCATTGTGCAAATATAATAAAAGTTTACAGATACGACAACTAATTTTGCGTTTATTTCACATTTTTTCCAAAAACCAATAATGGTATTCCCCAATTCATTTGTCATACCCACAAAGTTCTTCCCGTTCCTTTTTAGTCATTCCCTTAATCACAATTTCATACGAATGGTCAATCCATTGTTTGAGGTTTTTATCGGAAATCGACCCATCGAGAATAACCATATTCCAATGTTTTTTGTTGAAATGATATGCCGGTTGAACAGCGGCGTATTGTTCGCGCAATTCTACGGCATATTCCGGCTCACATTTAAGCGAAACTCGCTTGGGGTTTTCATCTAACGAAAGCAGGGCAAACATTTTTTTGCCCACTTTTATTACCAACGAAACATCATCGAAAGGAAAATCTTCGGACGTTCCTTTTTTTGCTATGCAATATTCTCTTACTTCTTCTATGTTCATAATATTAAGAATATTCTCAATTGTCCATCATTCGTTCCGAAACTATTTTTTTTAACGCATCAAATACAGTATCTATATTGTTCTGTGTCTTTTTTTCAGAAGGATATATATCTTCAAAGAAATTATGATGTAATGCTTCTGAAATTGCAAGAAGTAATTTTACTTCCACATCATCGCGTTTGTATAAGTCGTATATGTTTTGCCTTGTTTTACAAATATCTCTTGCAAGTTGAGCGCTATTGATATTGTTCTCTTTTACAAACGCTTGTATTAATTTACCTATATGTATGTTTTTATCTTTCATGATGCACTAATTTACAAGCAATTACGCAGATTATTTAAAATAAAAGAAAAATAAAAACATAAAAAAGCAAGAAATTATTTGTCAAATAAAATAAAACAGTTATTTTTGTAAAAGTATTCTGTACAAATAATAATAATCGTTTAAAATTCATTATGATAAAACACAAAATTAATTTGAGGAAAATAATTGCTATTGCAATATGCCTCGCAGGAACAACAACTTTTGCACAAGAAGTAAAAATTAGCACAGAAAACTTCCCTGATGACAATTTTAGAAATTGGATTTTGGAACAAGAGTATGGTAAAGATGCAATTCTTTCTTTTGCTGAAATTATACAAATAAAAAACATTAATGTGTCAAACAAAAAAATTGCAGACCTTACTGGTATTGAATTTTTTGCAGCTCTTGAAACATTAAATTGCAGCGGCAATCACTTAATTTATCTTGATGTTTCAAAAGAACGTTTCCCTAATCTTAAAACTTTGTCGTGCGACAAGCAAACCCGCACCCTTATTTTTCCTGTTAGTGATAACAATGTTTATAACCTTGCAATTACACTCAATAAAAACGTTTCTTTTGAGACAAAAACAATTACATACGTCAATGGAATACTCAAGAGTACAAGCAGTGATACAACTTCTGTATTTTCAGCACCAACAGGTTTCAAAATTAAAAATAATGACGGCGATAGTGTACATGTAAACTTAGCCGGTACACTTAATTTAGAATTACAAGGAATTGCTATTAACTCAGAGAATTTTCCGGACGAAAATTTTAGAAATTGGATTTTAGCACAATCATACGGAAGTGGAAACAATCTTTCTCCAAAAGAAATTAAAGGAATAACAAGTATTGCTGTTTCGAATCAAAACATTGCCGACCTTTCGGGGATTGAATTATTTGATAATCTTAAAACGTTGAATTGCAGCAATAATAACTTAAAGTCTCTTGATATTACGCTACCCGAAAGTATCGAAACATTGAATTGCTCCGGCAATTATTTAACCTCTCTTGATGCGTCAAGTTCTCGTTTCCCTAAACTTAAAACATTGTCGTGTGCCTCTCAAAGTCTTATACTCCTTACTCCGGCGAATAGCAAAGGTTGCAGCATTGAAATTACACTTGACGAAAACATAACTTTTGGAATAAACCAAAAAGATAAAACTCCAGTAATTACGTATGCTGACAGAATACTTACAAGTACAAGCAGTGATACAACTTCTACATTTTCAGTGCCAACAGGTTTTAAAAATGATAAAGGCGAAGTTGTGAATTTAACCGGTACTCTTACTTTAGAATTAACAGGAGTTGCTATTAATTCGGAAAATTTCCCTGACGAAAATTTTCGAAATTGGATTTTAGCTCAAAAATATGGAAACGGAAATGATAATCTTTCGCCGAAAGAACTTGAAAAAATCACAAAAATTGATATTGTGGGAAAAGGAATTGACAGCTTAAAAATCGCAGACCTTACCGGCATTGAATATTTTACAGGACTTGTAGAATTATATTGTGGCGACAATAACTTGACATCTCTTGATGTTTCGATGCTTAAAAATCTTAAATTTTTAAGTTGTTATGACAATAAAAATCTTACAACGCTTGATGTAACAGGATTAGAAAAGTTAGAATATTTGCACGTAAGCAATGCAAAACTCTCTGCACTTGATGTTTCAACATGTAAAAATTTAAGCCTTTTAAATTGTATCAACAATGAATTGACCTTTCTCAATGTTTCGGGAGCAAAAAAACTCGAACTTTTGGATTGTTACAATAATCAACTTACAACGCTTAACGTTGCAGGTTTGGAAAATCTTGCAACGTTGCGTTGTTACAACAATCTATTTACTGTTGCTCCTGATGTTTCAGGCTTAGAAAAACTCACAACATTTGAATGGAGAACTATCACTTCTATTGAATTTGCAAATGCAAATCGTCAAATAATCGGTTTTTGCACTATAATGGGAGTAAAATTAACGGAAGAACCACAAAGTGGTATATACATTATATTGTATGATAACGGCACAGCGGAAAAAGTAATGAAACGTCAATAAAAAACAACGAAACAAACTCATAAAAACCGGTAGAATTATTTCTATCGGTTTTTTGATTTTAAAAGTCTCCTTAACTCTTCCCTCGTCCCCTAAAACCTTGTATCCTAATACCTATTCTCTAAACCCATTCCACCCCTGCGCCTGCAAAGCAATCGTTTCGCCCGCTTTTGAAATAAGCACCGAACCAGCACTCTGCGCACACACCGAACCAATTACATGCACCGAAGGAATTTTTTTAACCGCATTGTAACTTTCAAGCGGCACGGTAAACAATAATTCATAATCTTCGCCGCCGTGCAAAGCCGTGATTAACGGCGCAATGTCAAATTCTTTGCACACTTTTGCAACATCTTCGCTTACCGGAATTTTTTCTTCATACACTTTGCAACCCACGTTCGATTGCTTGCAAATATGTAATAATTCCGATGAAAGTCCGTCTGAAACGTCAATCATAGACGTGGGCATGATGCCTGCGATTTTGAGTTGTTCAATAATATCTTTACGTGCTTCGGGTTTTAGGTGGCGTTGCAATAAGTATTCGTAGCCCACAAATTGCGGTTGCGCTCCGGCTTGTGCAAATACGTGTTTTTCGCGCTGCAAAATTTGCAAACCCATATACGATGCTCCCAAATCGCCGCTCACGCAAATCAAATCATTTTCCTGTGCACCTTTTCTATATACCACATTGTTTTTTGCCACCGAGCCAATTGCCGTTATGCTCAAAACTAATCCGGTCATAGATGATGAGGTGTCGCCGCCCACAACATCAACGCCGCAACGTTCGCATGCAAGATTAATGCCTTCGTATAATTGTTCAAGCGCCTCTACCGTAAATTTTGCCGACACGGCAATAGAAACCGTAACATGTTCGGGCGTGCCGTTCATAGCATAAATATCGGAAAGATTGACCATTACGGCTTTGTAACCCAAATGTTTGAGCGGCGAATACATCAAATCGAAATGAATGCCTTCCATAAGCAAATCGGTACTTACGAGTGTGTATTCGTGTTCGTTTTTTTCCAACACAGCGCAGTCGTCGCCGGTGCCGTAAACGGTTGAATTATTTGTGGTGGTTAGTTTTTTAGTTAATCGTTCAATTAACCCAAATTCTCCTAATTCCGATAGGGCTGTTTGTTTTGTCATAGTATTTTAAAGTATAATGTCTATTTTATAGATTGCTTCGTTCCTCGCAATGACGCTCTTTTGTACGTCATTGCGAGGAACGAAGCAATCCAGCTATTATTGAATAATCGGTTTAATTTTTTGTAAAATTAGGTTATTTTCACAATATGGCAAAAAAATGAAAACATTCTCAAAAAATATCTTTGCATAAAGTATCGTTAAATTATGAAAAAAGAATTACTTTTGCCATAGTGATATTTTTGTATGCACTCAAACAAAACAGACAAATGGAAATAATCATAGTCGAAGATATTGACTTATCGTCTCCTCAGTGGCTTGACATAATTTTTGACAAGAAAAACAAAAAATATGGAGCCTACGAATTGCGCGACGATTCGTCGAACAGGCATTTGAAAGCGATAATTATAGTGGCGGCACTGTTTCTTTTAACGCTGTTTTTGCCAATGCTTGTTGCCACCAAACAGAGCAACGATGGCGGTTATTCTGCCGAAGACGAAGTTCACACCACGCTTATCAATTTAATTGACGATTTGCCCCCTCCTGAACCAATTAAAAAAACCGGCGGTTCAATTCCTGCCGGTGTTTCGGTTATTATAGGCGAAAAAGTAAAAGGCGGCGATGTTGCCGGCGATTTGGGCGGCACGCCCGAAGCACCGCTCAAAAAAGATTTAAACAATGTGGGTGCCACCAATCCATCGTCGCCGTTAATTTCAGATGCTGAAAAAGAACGTTTACGAAAAGAGGCGGAAGACCAAGCACGAATAAAAGGTTTGGCTGCCAATGCTTTGGGAAATAAAGGTGCAAACCCCGGCGTTCAAGGAAATTCAACCAATGGAGCTCCATCGGGATTTGCCGGCGACCCTCGTGGTTCTTTTGGTGGAAAAAATGTTAAGGGCACTCCCGGAAATCCGTTTGGCAACGGCGATGCCATTGGTGGTGTGGTAAAACCGGAAAACACCATAAATTGCGACAAACAAGTAAGTTTGCTGCTAGAAGTTAACGCACAAGGCTCAGTAACCAAAATAGTCGACGTAGAAACCGCCATAAGCGAACAAAGCTGTATAGAAGCTGCCAAACGCGCTGCGCGCAAAACAACATTCCCTCCCGATGCTTCGCAAACGGTGCGTTATGCTCGCATTATTTATGATTACAGTGTTTCGCGCAAGTAGGTTTCAACTAATCATTTAAAGAGGCTGTCCTAAAAGTCAAATGATTTTTCCAATTGCTTACAATTTGTAAGCGACAGCGCAAAAGGTGCAGAGCACCGAAAATATTTGTAGGATTTAATATGACATAAACGTAAGGTGCGTAGCACCGTAATATTGTGATAATCTTTTTGTTATTAATATTACGGTGCTACGCACCTTACGTTTACTATAATTGTTTTTACTACCAATATCTCGGTGCTCTGCACCTTTGCTTTCGATTTGAAAGTTCTAAAATTGATAATTTAACTTTTAGGACAGCCTCTTTTTTTAACAAATGCAGACGTAAAACGCAGACCATAAAAATAAAACCACTTATAAATCAAATGCTTATAAGTGGTTTTTGTCGGGATGACCTGATTCGAACAGGCGACCCCACGCCCCCCAGACGTGTACTCTAACCGGGCTGAGCTACATCCCGAATGTTGCTCGAAAAGAGTGTGCAAATATAGTACTTTTTAGGAAACAAGTGAATAGGAAACGAGTTTTTTATGTAAAAAGATTGTTCCTAAAAGACTGTCATTCCTGCGCAGGAATGACGAAGAACGTTAAAAATCTGTGTCTAATGTAGTAAATTCTACCGCACACGATTGTATTGCACTTTGAACAATACTATCTTTTAGCGGCATTTCTTTTTCGGTTTCTTGTAATTTTTTCTCTACACAGTCGCAATATTCCGGTAGTTTTTCGCCATAAATTATGGTAAAATCAGCATTTTTCATACAATCGTTTTTTACTTTTTCGGCGGTTGGCGAGCAGGCTGCGAATGTGGCTGCTATGGCAATGGTGTATACTATTTGTTTCATCGTTTTGTGTATTGTAGAGACGTGGCGCGCCGCGTCTTTTATTCGTGTTTGCATTGTTTAAGACGCGGCGCGCCACGTCTCTACGTTTTCAAATAAAAAATCGCAGCTAAAATACAATTTAACTGCGATTTTCAAATAAATTATATTCAAAAATTAATTGAATTTTATTTCATCTTTTGCATACGCACCCGCATCTAATTTTGATTTGATAGCTTTAAATGAGTCGATTGTGTATTTCACATCGTCGAGCGTGTGCACAGCAGTTGGAATAATACGTAGCATGATAACGTCTTTTGGCACCACCGGATAAATTACGATAGAGCAGAATAAGTTATAATTTTCACGTAAGTCAAGCGCCAAGTTGGCAGCCATTTGCGGCGTTCCGTTCAAGAACACCGGTGTAACAGGCGATGCTGTGTTGCCAATATTGAAACCGGCTTCTTTAAATCCGTTTTGAAGTGCATTTACAATTGTCCACAGTTTTTCGCGCAATTCAGGACGGGTTTGTATCATTTCCAAGCGTTTTTCAGCGCCAAGTACCAATGGCATTGGTAGTGATTTTGCAAAAATTTGCGAACGCATGGTGTACATCAAATAGTCAACAATAGCTTCTTCCGATGCCACAAAACCACCCACCAAAGCAAAAGCTTTGGCAAATGTACCGAAAAAAATATCAATTTTGTCCTGCACGCCAAAGTGTGTGCCTGTTCCGCTACCGTCGTGTCCCATTGTTCCAAGACCGTGAGCATCATCAACCAACAAACGGAAATCAAATTTATCTTTCAATGCAGCTATTTCATCAAGTTTACCAAGGTCGCCCGCCATTCCGAATACTCCTTCGGTAATTACAAGAATACCGCCATCGGTTTCGTCGGTAATTTTTTTGGCAAAACCAAGCATTTTTTCGCAACGAGCTATGTCATTGTGTGGGAAAACAAAACTTTTTCCACCTTTTGCTTTGTGCAAGAAAATACCGTCCATTATACAAGCGTGCGATTCTGAGTCGTATACAATCACATCTTTGCGTGAGCATAAAGAATCAATAATTGAAACCATACCCGGATAGCCGAAATTCAAAAGATAGGCAGCAGGTTTGTGTACAAATGCAGCCAATTTTTGCTCCACACGTTCGTGGTGAGTTGTTTGACCGCTCATCATACGAGCGCCCATAGGCGTAGCCAATCCCCAATCTTTTGCAGCTTGTGCATCTATTTCACGAATTTCAGGCATATTTGCCAATCCGCAATAGTTATTTAAACTCCAATTTAAAACTTCTTTTCCACGAAATTTCATGCGAGGTCCTATTTCGCCTTCAAGTTTTGGAAACATGAAATATCCTTGTCCCTCTTTTTGCCATATTCCCAGCGCGCCACGATTGTTTTTTACTCTCTCAAAAATATCCATTGTATCTTATTTTATTATAAGGTTTATAAAAATTTGGGCAAAGGTATAACTTTTTTGTTGTAAATCGTGCAAATCAGTGGGCATATTTTTTAGTAGCCGGTAATTCAGTAGTCAGTAGTGAGTACTCAATACTAAAATCTCATGTCTTTTTTCGTAATTAATTTGTTGAGGATTTCATCGTTCGTAATTCGTAATTAATGTACTTTTGCAAAAACATTTTTCACGATGAATTTTTTCCTTGCCAAAAAAACAATACAATATTATGTATGCGCCCGACATAAACGAGGGCACGGCATTCATTCGCCTTTTGTATACGATTTTGTGCGAAATGTATTGCGTAACAAAAAACAATATACCGAATATGCCGCAATAGAGCAACGCCGAAAAGAATTGCGCACGCAAACCCGCACAATCGAAGTTTTGGATTTAGGCGCCGGTTCTACACAGTTGCGCACCAAGCAGCGCAAGGTGTGCGATATTGCCCGCACAAGCCTTTCGCCGCAAAAATATGCACAATTGTTGCACAATATAATCCGGCATTATCAGTCACGAACAATTCTTGAAATGGGCACTTCGCTTGGCATTAGCGCAGCATATTTAGCCATCGGCAATACACAAGTCCGCTGCATAACGCTCGAAGGTGCGCCAAACATTGCCGCCATTGCCCGTGAAACATTTGCAGCCTGCAATCTTCCGCATATAGAATTGATAGAAGGTAATTTTTCCAATACTTTGCCAATTGCCTTAGAGAAATTGCAACACATTGATTTTGCATTTGTTGACGGCAATCATCAACAACAGGCTACGATTGATTATTTTAAAAAAATACTGCCTTATTGTTCCGAAAAAACAATTCTTGTGTTCGACGATATTTGTTGGAGCGAAGGAATGTATGCCGCTTGGCAGGAAATTTGCGCACATCCACAGGTTTCAATTTCTGTTGATTTGTGTAAACTCGGCATTGTTTTTTTACGAAAAGGTGTTGAAAAACAGGATTTTGTTATTCGGTTTTAATAATTCATTACAAGCGTGTTATAATGTCTCTTGAAATTATGATAATCAGTTAGAATCTGTTTAAATTTTAATTAAAATAAATATTATGAAGTAGTCCAATAAAATTAACTTCGTGTCTTCATGTCTTTCTGTCTTCGTGTTTACTAAAAATGCGCTTGCGCTTAAAAAAATAAACACAAAGGCACGAAGACAAAAAGACACGAAGAATAAGATTTAAACAGATTCTTAAAGTGTAAAAATCATGAAACTAATTCACACCGCCGATTGGCATTTGGGGCAGAACTTTTTTGAATATAGCCGCATTGGCGAACAAAAAGTTTTTTTGCGTTGGCTGCACACTCAAATTGTGGAGCAGGGCGTGCAGCTTGTGTGCATTGCCGGCGATGTGTTCGATGTGCAAAATCCTTCGGCAGAGGCGCAACGATTGTATTATGATTTTTTGCTTGGTATCAATCGGGAATGTCCGCAGGCATACATTATTATTATTGCCGGCAATCACGATTCGGCGGCTCGTTTGGAAGCTCCCCGAGCAATACTTTCAACGCTCAATGTGCACGTAGTGGGGGTAATTGAACGCTCTGCCGACGGCACTGTTGATGTAAGTAAATTAGTAATTCCGCTACCCAACGACTGCGTGTGCGTGGCAATTCCCTACGTGCGGCAAGGCGATTACGCTACTTCGCAGACCTACGGCGAGGGCGTTTCCCAATTATTTGCACAGGCGTGCGAATATGCACAACAACATTTTCCACAGAAAAAAATAATTGCAATGGGGCATTTGTACGCATCGGGAGCCGAAATTTCGGAAAATGATAATTCGGAACGCCTTATGATTGGCGGGCTTGATGCGGTTTCGGTCAATACCTTTCCCAAAGAAATTGCCTACCTTGCACTTGGACATTTGCACAAGGCACAGCGTGTTGGTGCTGAGCATATTCGTTACTCCGGCTCGCCGTTGCATACGTCGTTTTCCGAAATTAATTATACGCATGGCGTGAATTTGGTGGAAATTAAAAACGATAGTGTGCAGGTTGAACGTTTGGAATTTGCGCCTCCGGCAGAATTATTGCTTGTTCCCCGCAAAACGGCACCGCTACCGCAAGTACTTGCCGAATTACAAAATTTACCCGAAAGCGATGACGAAATTTCGTGCAACACGCCGTATTTGTTTGTACAAGTGCTCGTAAATGAACCGCAACCAAGTTTGCGCAGCGATATTGAACAGGCAATCCAAGGAAAAAATGTGCGTTTTGTAGGATTTAAAAAAATAGAACCAACTACGGAAAATACCACACAAACACTTTCATACAATCAAACAAAACAAATGACGCCCCTGCAAATTGCCGAAACAATTTATAGTTCAAAATATGGCGAAACTATGCCCGAAGAATTGCACAAACTTTTGCAGCAGGCGATTTTTGAGATACAAGGTTTTTAGGGACGAGATACAAGGGACGAGGGACAAGATACAAGACTGATAGACACAAGACTTTTAGACATAAGACTTTTAAATTAGTAATAAAAATCCACTCCAAAAAAAAACCGGATTGCTTCGCTCTGCTCGCAATGACGCTCTTTTGAGAATTTGCACAAACCAACAAAAGAGCGTCATTGCGAGCAAAGCGAAGCAACCGGAGCGAAGCGGAGCTCAACGAAGTTAATCCAAAAGTTAGAGTAAATTATAATTCACTTTGGTATAAAATATGATTTTAAGAAACACAAAATAAACAACTTATAACAATATTACGGTGCTCTGCACCTTACTAACAACAAACATTAATACCTACAAATATTACGTTGCTACGCAACTTTTTCGCCGACATTTGAGGTGCAGAGCACCGTTAATCTTTGTAGTAAAAAATACATAAATACAACACAAGGTGCGTAGCACCGTAATATTAAACTGTTATAAGTTTTTTTATTTCACATCACTAAATGTCAAAACATGAGTAAAAAAACATTCAAAAAACAACAATGGCAAGCGGGAACGCTGCTGTATCCGGTGCCGGTGGTGCTGGTTTCGGTGGGTGCTACGCCGCAGGAGCACAACATTGTAACCGTAGCATGGACAGGAACCATTTGCTCCGACCCTGCGCTGTGTTACATTTCGCTGCGCAAAAGCCGTCATTCACACGCTATTGTGATGAAAAATAAGGAGTTTGTAATTAATCTCACAAACGAAAATTTAGCTTTTGCCACCGATTGGTGTGGGGTAAAAAGCGGCAGAGATGTCAACAAATTTGCAGCAATGCAACTCACACCTCAACCGGCAAGCATGGTGCAAGCTCCGCTTATTGGCGAAGCTCCGCTCAGCATAGAATGTAGAGTGCAGCAAGTAATGGAACTTGGCACACACGATATGTTTATAGCCGAAGTGCTGTGCGTGCAAGCCGACGAACGTTTTATAGACCCCGTAACACAAAGTTTCGATATGAGAAAAGCACAGTTAATAACCTATTCGCATGGGAATTATTACTCGCTTGGCGAGCAAATTGGGAAATTTGGCTGGACGGTGCAGAAGAGGAAACATAGTTAATATGCCAATGTGCCAATTAGAAAATTAAATACATTTAAAAGTATTGGCACATTGGCATATTAAACTTATTGGCACATTAAATAAATTACTATTTTTGTAATCATGAAAAAACCACTTATCTATCTATTCTGCCTTTTGTGCGTAAGCACTATAATGGCACAAACCACTCCAAAAACAACTGTCGGCATAGTACTCGGCGGCGGCGGCGCACTCGGATTTGCCCATATTGGCGCACTCAAAGCGCTTGAAGAAGCAGGCATTAAAAGCGACCATGTGTCGGGAGCGAGTATGGGTGCAATTATAGGTGCACTCTACGCTTACGGGTATTCGCCCGACGAAATTATTCGTTTGGTTGAGAAAGAAGAGGCGTACAAAATTTCTAAAATCATGAATTTTCGTGTGTTTAATTCTGCGGGAGTGTCGAATCACAAAAAACTTTCGCATATTTTAGACAATATATTGCCGGTCGATGATTTCGATTCATTGCGATGTTTTTTTGCTCTTTCCATGACCGATATTGTGAATTTACAACCCGAATACGCATGGAGCGGCGGCAATTTGCGCGAAAAAGTTATGGCTTCGGCTGCTATTCCGGCTGTTTACGAACCCATACGATTGAACAATATCGTGTACGTAGATGGTGGCGTAACCGACAATTTACCCATAGAACCGTTGCTTGGTAAATGTGCAACAATTATAATGATTGACGTGCATTATCCGTGCATGGAATGTACCGAATTTTCAAAAAAAGATATACTAAAGCGAACAACTGCCGCTGCATTGAAACAAGCAAATATACCTCGTATTAAAAATGCAACGTATTATGTGAATTTTCGTGAATTGCAAGACTATAGTGTGTTTGATTTTAAACTCTACAAAACAATTATCGACATTGGCTACAGAGGTATGAAAGAATATTTGCAAAACAACCCCGAATTATTGCAGTTGGTAGCCCCTCCCAGCCTCCCCTCAAGGGAGGAGCAAGAAAAATGATGCAATCATTTTTCTTAGAATCTGTTTAAATTTTAATCAAAATAAATATTATGAATTAGTCCAATAATATTAACTTCGTGTCTTCATGTCTTTCTGTCTTCGTGTTTACTAAAAATGCGCTTGCGCTTAAAAAAATAAACACGAAGGCACGAAGACAAAAAGACACGAAGAATAAGAATTAAATAAAGTTTAAACAGACTCTTAAAGTCCCCTTGAGGGGAACCGAGCTTGCGAGCTCAGCGTAGCTAATTTAGGGGGCTTTCTTTTCATACGGTCGGAACACATAACAAACCCCGTATTCTTCAGCTTTTTCACGTTTTTCATCGGCTGATAAATGAGCAAATGTGTGTTCCACGCCATTCCAAATTTCGAGGATTAAATCGTCGGCTTCTTTGCGTAGATTTTGAATGTATTCGCCGGCATTTTCTTTGGTTCCCTGTTTAAATTGCGTGCTTTTGAGTTTTATCATAAAGCGGTCGTAATTTACTTTCAATTGCGCAATTCGTGGATTTGCCATGGGCGTACCGCCGTCTTTTATTCGTGCTTCTTCGCCTTCAATCAGTAATTTGCCCCATGTGGCTAAATCTTCATCGGTTTGAAGTTTTGGCAATTTTTTGCCATATTTCCCCAATTCATAATAACGCAAAGCGTCTGCCGAAATTTCGCCTCGCTGAATAGTCATGTTGAGCACTTGTATAAAATGAGTAATATACATACGTAGTTGTTTTTGCAAATGCGAAAGCTCGCTGTTTTTTTCGGCATATTGCACAGTATCAGCTCGTTGTAGACTAATTCCGGTTTTGAATGTTGAAAGAAAAAACTTTGCACGAGTGAGTGTTTTGTAGTTAAAAGCAACATCGTCGGGGTGCAATCCGAGGGTTTTATTTATAGCTTTGGTAATTGCTCGTGTACGGGCGGCATCGGTATTGGGCAAACGTCTGTAAGGCATAACGGAGTGATTGAATAATTGAATAACGGAGTAACTGATTTTTGTGTATGCAATAATACGAAAAATGCTGTGCTGCGAATGGGGGAAATAGAAATAAAAGCTAACAGGTTATAAACTATTCGCAAGACCCCCTAAATCCCCCTAAAGGGGGACTTTAAGAAAAATGATTGCATCATTTTTCTTGCCCCTCCCCTCAAGGGGAGGTTGGGAGGGGTTTGAAAAGTTTATAACTATTGTATAAAAAACGTTTTGAATATGTTACCATACAGAATAATTCATGTATTTTTGCAAAAAATTTTGAGAGTTGGAATTACAGATTGTAAATACAAGGAAAAATTTAGCCGTAACGCAGGAAATTCCTGATAGTTTGGGAGTAATTTCGTTTCAAGAAATCGAACGTTCGCCGCAGCATTTGAGTTATCCTTTATTATCGCCGAAACACAAAATTACACCTGCCGACATAATTTCCGCATCTTCCGACACAATTCCCGCACTCGACACTGTGGCAGCACCGGCGCAGCTTAGCACAGTTAAAACAATTGCCGCTCCTGCAAAAACTTACAATTCTCAGATTGAATTTCCTTTTGCGCACAGCAATTCCTACAATCCCGATTTTACACTCAAACTTTTCGACCACCAAGGCGCTATTGCTATGAACCAGCGTAATTTTGGCGCACACCCTACGTTTTCGCAAGATTTTAAAGAACAGGTGTTTACCATAAATTATAAAAAAATAAATGACACCTCGAACAATTGGTTTTTTTGGATTATTTTTGGTAGCATTGCTCTCTTGTGTGTGGCTCGAATTCGCTATCGCAAGCGGTTTGATTTGTTCCTGTCGTCGATTTTTCACTACAATTTATTGCTAAAAACCATACGCAATGCCAACGAAAGCAACAATCAACTGTCGGCACTGTTGCAGGTGCTTTTTACGCTCAATACCTCGCTGTTTATTTACCAAACGGTCAATTATTTCAATCCGCTGCAATTGCCCGGACTGCAAAATATAGCTTTGGTGTGTGCCGGAGCGGTGCTTTTATTTATTTTATATGGCGCAAAAAGCCTGATGTTGAAAGGTTTGGGAGCGATATATATGTGCCGTGATTTTGCACATGAATATTTGTTCAACGTGCATTTGTACAACAAAGCGCTCGGTATATTTTTATTTCCGGTAATTATTTGTTTTGCCTTTGTGCAGCCACATATTATAAGCCATGGCACCATTATGACCATTGGTTTTATTCTTATTGCCTTTTTTTATTTGCTACGCATAGCGCGTGGCGTAATTATAAGCGTAAAATCCGGAATTTCACTGTTTTACGTGTTTTTATTCCTGTGTATACTTGAATTTTTGCCGTTACTATTATTGGCAAAAGCAACCACCATACTATTACATTCTCTCAGTTTATAATTTATGTATTTATGAAAATTAGAAAAATTCTTGTAACCCAGCCCAAACCCGAAGTTGAAAAGTCGCCGTACTTCGATTTGGCAAAAAACCACAATGTGCAAATTGACTTTTGTCCGTTTATACAGGTTGAAAACGTTGGTGCGAGTGAATTTCGCCGGCAAAAAGTTTCGATACTCGACCACTCGGCGGTAATTTTTACTAGCCGCACGGCAATCGACCATTTCTTCCGTTTGGCAAAAGAAATGCGTTTAGTTATACCCGAAACCATGAAATATTTCTGTATTTCGGAAAGCGCAGCATTTTATTTGCAAAAATATATTGTGTATCGCAAACGCAAGATTTTTTATGCCAACGGCACTTTCGACGATTTGATTACAATTGCCCGGAAATACATTGCCGAAAGGTTCCTTTTGCCGCTTTCCGACATTCACAAACAGGCAATTCCCGACAAATTGACAAAGGAAAAATTTACGTTTACCAAAGCTATTTTGTACAAAACGGTAAGTTGCGATTTATCGGATTTGAATCACGAAGACTACGATATTATTGTATTTTTCACTCCATCGGACATTGCATCGCTAAAACAAAATTTCCCCAATTTCAAACAAAAAGACAAATTCATAGCCTCATTCGGAGCCACCACCGCCAAAGCCGTAACCGATGCCGGTTTCCGCTTAGACATTCCCGCTCCGGCGCCAAAAGCGCCTTCTATGACTACGGCTTTGGAGTTGTTTATTAAGAAACATAATAAGAAATAAAGAGCCCCCCTAAATCCCCCCTCAAGGGGGGACTTGCTGAAGCAAAGACAAGAATACAATAAAAACATTTAAGCCTCCCCTAACCCCTCCGAAGGAGGGGGACTGCTGACGCAATAAAAAAGAAATGAATAAAGAAGATATAGCACTCAATAATAAACCACAACTCAAAAAAGTCCCCCTCGAGGGGGATTTAGGGGGCTTTTCTCCTCCCCTTGTGGGGGAGGCTGGGAGGGGGCTTGCTTTCCTAAAATCCCACCGCATACATTCCGAAAAAGAACGCGAAGAGCTTTTCGCACAAGGGAGTTCACACATTGAATTCCCTTTTAAATTTGTGTGGTCGTTTGTGCCGGCTGACTGTTTTTCGTCGAAATTACTTGTGAGCGTTCCCAAAAAACGGGTGCGTCATGCGGTTGATAGAAATTTTGTAAAACGCCGTATTCGTGAGACATTCCGGTTGTTTGAAAATGAAATTTCGGTACAGGCTCCCTGCGGCGAATTGCGTGTTGCTGTGATTTTTATGAGTGATAAGCATGAGCAGTGTAAAAGCTGTAATGGGCAGTTGGTCAAAGGGTTGAGGAAGGTTTTTCAAATTTCAAATAAAAATCCCTAGTCAAATCAATATACTCTTGGGTATAAGTATGGCGCAGTTCTTTTTCAATGCACAATTCGGTTTCAATCAAATCACAGGGTGTGAGTTGTAATTCCACAAGCATACGTTTTGCTTTTTTGCCAATTGAAGGAATTACGTGCGTAATGCGCCGTGGGAAAAAACCGGTTTCTTGTGCTGCATTGAGAAATACGTGCGCCTCGTGTACTGGGTAAATTACCGCTATTCGCCCATTTTCCTGTAAAAGTCGTTTTGCATGTTGCGCCAATTCCATGGGCAAAAGCGTATCGTTGTGCCGTGCGGTTGTTTTCGCACTATCGGGATTTTGCAACGATTGTGAAAAAAACGGCGGATTGGAAACTATCAAATCATATTTTCCAAAAAGTTCAAAATTTTGCAACGAAGTGTGAAAAATAGAAATTCTGTTGTGCCACTTACTGTTTGCAACATTTTCACATGCTTGTTGGCAAGCGTTTTCTTCTATTTCTATGGCATCAATTGTGGCTGTTGGTTGGCGCTGCGCAAGCATTAAGGCTATCAAACCCGTTCCTGTTCCAACATCTAAAATACGGTTTGCATTTTCAATATGTGCCCACGCGCCAAGTAACACGCCGTCGGTGCCTACTTTCATGGCGCAGTTGTTTTGTTGTATGGTGAATTGTTTGAATTGGAACACTATTTCACAAGATATTTTTTAAGCGTTTGCTCCAAAGCCGCGCCACGCAGGTTTTTTGCAATAATTACCCCGTTGGCATCTATCAAAAAATTGGCGGGAATGCCTTGAATGTTGTACAATCGCAAATAGCGGCTATACCAGCCTTGTGCATCGTTCACGTGTTCGCCCCACGGCAAAGCATCGGTTTGTATGGCATTGCGCCACGATTGCGCTTTGTTGTCTATAGACACGCTGTAAATGGTAAATGATTTTCCTACGGTAAAATTCGCATCTTTGTAAGTTTTGTAGGCTCGTACCAAGTGCGGATTTTCCTGCCGGCACGGACCGCACCACGAAGCCCAAAAGTCTATAAGCACTACTTTGCCTCGCAGGCTATATAAATCAAGCATTGAACCATCGGTTTGCGGAAGCGAAATATTGGGGGCTATGTTGCCTACGGCTGTACCTGTTTGTGCAGTTTGAGCGAATGTTGCGCAGGAAAAAAATAAACAGATTGCGAAAAAGATTTTTTTTATGGTCATAATGGTATTGTGTTTTTTCTTGTTTCACTACAACGTGAAAATTATTGAAATGTTGCGCAAGATACCAAAATCTTGGTTATAATCTGCCAATAACCTATTTCCATTTATCGGGTCGTTTTAAAACAAAGCCATCAGGAAGCGTAACTGTTTCCGGCAACATACATTCTTCATACAATTGCCGGTTTGTAAGTGTTTTTACACCATTGCTCCAGTTGCGCAAATTAAAAGAGTGACGGTTGGGAGGAAAACAAGTTATAATCTTATGTGTCGGAGTAATTTCTTTAATGTATTCTATTGGCGGCACAAGGTCGCTATCTGCCGAAACAAGCATAGTAATATCGCATCGTTTTTGATAAAAATCGGCAAGCATTGCGGTTGCAATACGCACATCGGTTTCTTTTTCTTCAAACGAATGGTTTACACGATTACAATATTTGCAAGTAATGTTTTTTGTCAAGTACTTACCAAGGTATAATGAGAATTTAGGATTCAATTTGTTCGCTTGAAAAAAAGCATCTTGCCTTTTCGACTTTTGGTTATCAGTTGATTTTGCAGAAAAATAACATATTTCAACAAGTTGCTGATGTGGGTGCAAAAGTCCTTCGGCGAATTTTACCATATCCAACCAATAGTAATTTCGCCAACCTTTTGATTTCAAACCGTAGTAGAAGTTAAACCCATCTACATAAACAATTACTCTTTGTTTTCTACCTTCCATATTATGCTATAAATAAAAAATCCCTCTGCGATTGAGGGACTACCTTAGTCTTTCCCAACTAAGGGGGGCAAGTATTATTTCTAATACGCTGCAAATATACAACATATTTTCTGCTTTTCAAAGAAAATTTGAAAAATCACATCATTTTTTATCTTACACTAAAAAATATATTTCCTATTTTTTGTAAATTTTCAATCACCCCCATTACGACACGGAATGTTGCGCAAGATACCAAAAAACCTATTTACCCCCAAACTTATCTTTTATAACATTTACAAGTTCATTTACAGCTTCTTTATCGGTTAGTAAAAGAACAATGCCGTTATTTATGGAATTATCCTTATTGTCTGAATTATGTTGATTAATAACTATATCGCCGGATTTATTTTTAAATAAATCGTTGATTTCTACATGTAAAAACTCTGCCAATTTGGGTATGTACGAACTTTTGATGTCGGCAGAGCCGGCTTCCCAACTTATGTATGTTTTGCGGTCAACGCCAAGATAATCGGCAACGTCCTGTTGCGAAACATTGTTTTTATTTCTTAGTATTCTAAGATTATCGCCTACGTTCATAATGTATGATATTTTTTAGTGTCCGCAAAGATACTCATTTGTCTATAAAGTTGGACATATTTTGCCCATTTTTTTCCATTTTTATTTCAGTGTTTCTTTTTTCCTTTACCTTTTCAAATTTTAAAATCTTATCTATTATGAACAAACATTTTCAAAAAACAGCAATTTTCTTATTTCTTAGTTTTGTAACAGCAACTGGTTTTGCTCAAACACCCACGTGGCAAACCTCCGGCAGCAACCTCTATCTTAGTCCTACTACTGCTAATCTGTGGCTTGGTTTAGCATCTTCCACAACCTCATCGAAACTCAGAATAGACAATACACTGGCTACTCCCAGCAACTTGTATGGATTACATACTTCAACAAACAATACATATTCCGGTTCCGGAGGTGCTTTCGGTATATTTACAACATCTTCTCTTGGAGAAAACAATATCGGAGCTTGTTACGGTATACAGAATAGGGCAACAAACAACAATACTTCATCAACTGCTAATACCTTTGGAATCAGCACAACGGCAACATCTTATAATGCAGGCACTATTTTTGGTAATATTACTGTCGTTGAAAACCACAATACGTCAACAACAGTCGGTACATACGGAGTTTTCTCAGAAATTAAGACCAATGCTTCAAACAGTAATACGGTTTATGGTGTATATTCTAAAGTTACGGGTGTGAATGGAAACAAAAGATGGGCAGGTTATTTTACCGGTGGCGACATGTATGTTTCGGGCAACATCGGCATCGGTATTACCAACCCCACCGTTAAACTCGATGTAGCCGGTGTAGTGCGCGCCCACGAAGTAAAAGTATGCCTCAACCAAGGCTGCGATTATGTGTTTGAACCCGATTACAAACTCATGCCTTTGAGCGAATTAAGCACATTCGTAAAAACAAAAAAACACCTGCCCGAAGTTGCACCTGCTGCCGTAATGGAAAGCGAAGGTATAAACCTGAGCGAAATGAATGCGCTGTTATTGAAAAAAGTTGAGGAATTGACTTTGTATATTATTCAACAGCAAGAAATGATACAAACTTTGAATGTCAAGGTTGAAAAGTTGGAAAATCAATAGAAATAGGAATATTAAAATGTAAGAGCTATGAGACGAGTAATTATTATTCAATCACTTATATTAATAAGTATTAATTTATTTTCTCAAACAGAAATAACGCCTTTCGTTGAAAAAAGCGGTCAAAAATTTGATTATCAAAGATATAAGCAAATTTTTTCTGATATTGATACGAGTTCAATATCTACAGGTTTTTTATCTGATAAATCTTTTCAACTTATATCTTTTGTGGATTACGATGGTTCAGATAGTGCAAAAACAATTACTTATTCCAGATGGCAACAACTTTATGCTCAAGTTGAGGCAAGTCAAATAGGGCATAGATTGCCAATTCTTGATAGTATCTATTACAGATATTCACAGAAGTCTAAAGCAATAACGCAGTATGATAATGACGATGACATTAGAAATGTAAAAGAAAACATTAATAATGAGGATTTTATTCCTATTTCTGTCATAGATATTAATTATAATACGATTAAAAAAGATGCCTTTGAAAGAAATCTGTTAAATGTATCTGACGAAAAAATCAAAGAAACCCCACAAAGGAGAGAATCACCATACATAATTGAAAATCTGTATGTCGCAACCGCTCTAAAAAATACAATATATCAAGGAAGTAATGTGAATTTTTTATTTGATGATGCTTTTTATTTTACTAATAAAGCCCAAAACAATGTGCAGTATAGCATTGATTTTGATGATGGATTAGGATTAAGAGATATAGATTGGGGGCAAACATTAAATGTTAGTTATTCTTTTATTGGGGAAAAAACTATAAAACTGATAAAAACTTATGAAAGCAATTTGAAAAATACAACAATAGAAGAGCCTTTAATTGCAACTTTCTCAATCGTAGTAAAAGCGTTAACAACGCCAAGTCCAACATTTACAATACCTTTAAACATTGCTATACCTTCAAATTACCCACATGGAGGAGTTAATGTAAAAGGCACTGGTTATGTATATACTTCGGACGGTTCACAAAATATCAGAAACCCTATCATTATTTGTGAAGGATTTGACCCCTTGAATGAGCGAGGTTGGAATGAATTGTATGATTTATTAAATCGTCAAAATTTCATTGAATGCTTAAAATCAAATGGTTATGATTTTATTATTTTGGATTTTGCTCAAGGTGCAACATACATTGAAAGAAATGCATATCTACTAAAGGGACTTATAGAAAACATTAATGCAAGAAAAGTTACACAGAATAAATTAGTAGTTGTTGGAGCAAGTATGGGAGGTCTTGTATCAAGGTATGCTCTTGCATATATGGAAAAAAATGGTTTAAATCATAATACAAGGCTTTTTATCTCATTTGATTCGCCTCAACAAGGCGCGAATATTCCGTTAGGTGTTCAGTATTGGTTCCAATTTTTCTCCTTCATGAGTCCTACAGTTGAGGGTATGTATGATAACTTATTATGTTCCATCGCAGCGCGCCAAATGTTAACATATCACGCAACATCTTTTCCTTCTACGAATTCGTTAAGAGCAAGTTTTGTGCAAAACTTAAATAATGTAGGTTATCCATCTAATTTGCGCAAAATAGCTATAGCGAATGGTTCGGGAAATGCTTATGGACAACGCAGGAACGATGGAACCATATTTAATTCTACAGACCAAATAGTTAATTGGAGGTATAGAAGTTTTAGGGTAGATATAGATGGAAATTCATGGGCTGTACCGAACATTTCTCCTTATACAAAAATATTTGATGGGAATATTGATATAGTGTGGTTTGCTTTCTGGAAACCTAACGATAAATCCATGACCGTACACGTTTCAGGAACATATCCTTATGATAATGCTCCCGGAGGTACCACTAATACAATGGAAGAAATGGCAGCAAGTAACACTGGAGGATATGGGAACATAACAACAAATATAAATAATCATTGTTTTATTCCAACCACAAGTTCTTTAGCAATAAACACGTCCAATTTGTTTTACAACATTAATTCTGACCCTAACATTTTATCGAAAACGCCATTTGATGCAATATATTACCCTATAAATACGAACGAGGAACATGTTTATATTTCCGAGGCTTGTGTCTCATGGATTATGAATGAATTAGTTCCGCAAAATGTGGTATTGAATGGAGTGAATGATAATTGGAATACCGGAGTTGTTAGAGCAGGAAACAGTATTAGTCTCAAGCCGGGGTTTAGTACAGTTCCGGGAAAAACTTTTCATGCTTACATAAACCCGTTACAACCATGTGCTAAATCAGCACTAAAATCAACAGAAATTGTAGACGATAATAATTCAATCAGTAATCAACAAGATTTTTTATCAGATTTAAAAATTGAAAATAACAACGAGGTTTCAATATTAGCCTTTCCAAATCCAAACAATGGCAGATTTAGTATTCAAATTAAGAACGCAGAAAATATAGACGGCATAGAAGTCAAAAATATTCAAGGTATAACAGTTTACAAAACAAGCGGTAATGAACCGTACAATGAAATATTTATTGATATAACAAATCGACCCAATGGAATATATTTGGTAAATGTTTCGTTGAATGGGAAAATTCACACTACAAAAATTATTAAAAATAATGTTCAAGATTAGTTAAATAATGATTATCTTTGCTTAGCTAATTTTGAATCAAAATAAAAAATTATGAGAACAATATTGTATGCATTACTACTAAGTCTTTTTATTTCTTGTGGAAAAGAGAAACCTGTTGAAAAGATAACACTAAACGGAACCGTTTCTGATGTGAATAATAATTTACTTGATGGCGTTGAGGTTAAATTATATAAGAGTACTATAATGTATGGGGAAGTATATGTTGATAAAGACTATAGTAAAGTAGGTGTTTTTAAAATTGAATTTGTGCCCAAGGATGGGTGGAATTATCGTTTACATTTTAAAAAGGAAGGCTATATAAATAAAGTTCATCTTGTTGACAAGAAGAAAGAGAAACAACATCTTGATATTATAATGGAAAGAGAGGAAGAATAAAAATTATTAAACATGAGATACATAAAAGTTATTACAATGGTTTTGTGTTTATTCTCTAACACAAAAATCTTTTCACAAATTAAGCCTTCGCTTTATACAGGAGTTGGAACGTTTACCAATTTGGGCAGTTTTTGTGGCATTGGCACTGAAATAAACTATAATTGGGTATCTTTTAATGTTGCCGCAGGTCCGGGTATCCTTACCGAACGTGTCTTTCTCTACGATGTGGGAATAAAGCTATATTCAAAATACAAGTTTTTTGGGGGAGTTAATTATGGGTTTGTTAGAACAGACGGATTGCTTTTAGACCCTGATAAGAAAGATTATTATGGTTTCACATTTTCTGTCGGGTATAAACATATTATTTACAAACATCTTTACGGCATGGGGTATCTTGGTGCAACTTCTGATTATTTATCATCTATACCCAAAGAAAAAAGAGAAAAAGCTTTAATACCTCGTATAGGTTTTATAATTGGGTATGAGTTTTGAAGACACAAATAATTGTTAAGAAAAAGAGACGCAACACCCCCGTTCGACGGCGGTTGCACCCAATGTCATTAAGTTAAGGAATTCAAACAAAATATTTTATAAACACGAAGACACAAAGACACGAAGAAAACAAGAAAAATACTATGAGATTTGGCGACTCAGTATTCAAAAATCTCTTAACTTAATGACATTGGGTTGCACCGCCGTTGAACGGGGAATGTTGCGCAAACATACGAAATACAGATGTGATTTTTGTTGTACACTAAAAAATATTTCCTATTTTTGGTAAATTTTCAATCACCTCCTATTCAGAACAAAAAAATAAATGAATAATAAACTGAAATATAGAAATTTTTATGAAGATTAATGTTTTTTTGATTATCGGAAGTATTCTATTTTTGACTTCCTGTTCTGCAAGGTTGACTTCGTCTATACAGAAAACATACGCTCCGCTTGATTATAAGGAAGAAGTAAGAGTTTTTAATCTTGGCGAAGAAACGCCGCCCAACGCAGAAAAATTAGGAACAGTTAAAGTCGGCGATTCGGGTTTTTCTACAAATTGTAATTACGCTGTTGTGATTGATAAAGCAAAGACAGAAGCACGAAAAGTTGGCGGGAATGCTTTGAAAATAACGGAGTATAAATTGCCCGATGTTATGAGTACCTGCCATAGAATAACGGCAGACGTATTGAAAGTTGACGATATTGAAAATTATATGGCTATTGCAAAAACGGCAGATATTGACAGTGCTTTGATTGGCGCAGATTATGCAATTATTAATGTTTACCGACCAAGCGGGCAGGGAGCGTTGGTAAATTATGATTTGTATTTGGGCGATTCGGTAATTTGTCGGGTTACAAATAATTTTTGTGAATCAATAAAAATTTACAAAAGCGGACTAAATACTCTATGGGCAAGAACGGAAACTAAAGCGGAAATTCCAATCAATGTTGAATTTGGAAAAACATATTATGTGCTTTGTGGACTAAAAATGGGTGTAGCTGTTGGTCGTCCAAGTATCGAAATGGTTGATAACACAACAGGCAAAGCCGGATTTAACGCTATTCAACAAAAGAAAGACAAGAAAAATAAATAAGATTATGAAGAAAGTATTTTTAATTTCAACAGGTATATTTTTAATTATCTGCAATGTACAAGCACAAGACTTAATCGTAACACATAGTGGCGATTCTATAAACTGTAAAATTACAAAAACAACAAAAGAGTACATTTATTTCACATTTAAACACAATGAGGAAATAAGAAACACGCTATTACCTGCTAATCAAATTGCTACGCAGCAAAAGGATTATTTTTCCGTGTCGGAAGTGCCTGCTAATTATACTCTTAAAGATATTTTTCCGCACTTTCGAGTTGCAATCGACGGCGGTTGGCACTATCGAACGGCAAAGCCGGCACCCGGATTGAATGCGACATGGCTGGAACATTACAGAAAAATGAGACCGGGTTTTCATTACGACCTGCAAGCAGCATATTTTTTTACTGAAAGTATGGGAATTGAGGCAATGTTTTCACAACAATTTTTTGGAAATACTTTAAGTAGCTATATAACAGATGCGGACGGAAATGTGACGGATTACGGCAGATTACACGAAAAAATAGTATTCAATTACATAGGAGCAAATTATATAATTCGACTTTTTGATTCACAGAAAAAAAATAGTTGGTTGTTTGCATTTGGATTTGGTTATATGGGTTTTAATGATAGACTGTTTTTCAACAATGTTGAACGCATGAAACTAACCGCAAACACAGTAGGTGTTAATACGGCAATAGGTTATGATATTGGACTTTCTGAAAATTTTGGTATTGGGTTTAAACTTTCATTAATGGGAGGTAGTTTCAACAATTTTACACAAACAAGAGATGGAATAACAACAAATGAAACAATACCCGACAATAATTTTGAAGGGCTTGGAACAGTAAAATTGTCTGTTGGTTTACGGTTTAACAAATAATAGTAAAACCTGTAATGATAAAGCAACGGCGCGGTTGCATCGCCGCTGAACGGGGATTAAAAATTTACCTTTGCAGCAAAAATTCGCCCTTTCGTGCTTTTCGCGCTTTCGCACAAATAAAAATATTGTATATTTGCATCGTACAATAAAACATACCGACCATGCAAGAAAGATTGAAAGACAGATACATAGACCCTTTTACCGATTTTGGTTTTAAGAAATTATTCGGAGAAGAGTGTAATAAAGAATTGTTGTTGGATTTTTTGAATGAACTTCTTCATACGGAAGAAGGTAAAATTGTATCGTTATCGTATTTAAAAACAGAGCGATTAGGTATTTCGGAAGAATCGCGTAAAGCAGTTTTTGACCTTTATTGTGAAAACGAAAAAGGTGAGAAATTTATCGTAGAACTTCAAAAAACGAAACAGACATTTTTTAAAGACCGAACGTTGTATTACAGCACATTCCCGATAGTTCAACAAGCTATTCCGGGCGATTGGAGTTTTGAATTGAAGGCAATATATACGATTGCGATTTTGAATTTTGTATTTGATGAAGACAAGCATAATACAGAAAAGTACCGTTACGATGTAATGCTGACAGATATTGAAACGCACAAGATTTTTTACGATAAGTTGACCTTTATCTACTTGGAAATGCCGAAATTTACCAAGAGTGCCGAAGAGTTGGAAACACGTTTTGAAAAGTGGATGTATGTATTGAAAAATCTGAAACGATTAGAGAATATTCCCGACAAACTACGCGAACGCATTTTCGAGAAGATGTTTTCGGTAGCCGAGATAGCGAAATTAACCGAAGATGAATATCAAGATTATATTGACAGTTTAAATTCGTACAGAGATTTGCAGAATAGTATAGATACGGCTAAGGCGGAGGGACGTGCGGAAGGACTTCGAGATTTGCAGAATAGTATAGATACGGCAAAGGCGGAGGGCGAAGCTATTGGGCGAGTTGAAGAACGTTTTGAAGTTGTCCGCAACAGTTTACGAGCTGGTTTATCGGTAGAAACCATTTCTCAAATAACCGGACTTTCGCTGAAAGAAATTGAGACATTGAAATAGGGAGTACACGGTTGGTACTATTTTGAATATTGTATAAATTTTCCCCCGTTGAGCTAAGGCTACGGTGCTTGTTACCGCAGCACCGTACACACAAGTCTTTCGCTCGTGTGTTTTTTCCCATTGCGAAACAATTCAATAGCAACAATATAAATACCTGCATCAACAAGTTCATTGTTGTTGTTTGTGCAATCCCATGTAATACTGCCTTCGGAAGCCGGAATTTGATTGTTGGCGAGGGTTTTTATCAATTGCCCCGATGACGAAAATATACGGATTGTAAGTGTGTGCGTTTCGTCGAAAGGCAGCGAATAATTGATAATTGCTTGTTCATACAAAGGTTCGGCGGGGTGCACGTTTGGTTTTTCGAGCGAGAAACCGTTTGAACTTGCTCCGCTCAGAGTATGCGAATTTTCGCAACCTGCGCTGTGATTCCGTTCAGAATTCAATGCTGCCGAATGCCAATTGCTTGCCGAATGAGCCGGTTTTTGAAAATCCAACCGTTCAAGCGAGACATCAATTTTTGATGCCAAATAAGGCGAATGCCACGTTGCAAAATAACACAGCGAGTCAATCGTTTGCCCCCATTTATTTGCCAAAAGCAAGGTTCCTTTCGTTTGCGCCAAACTTGGCATATTTGCCGGCTGTATAAATAGCGCTTTGCCGAAACAATCGCTTTGCGCCTGCAACAGTGCAGCGTTACGGCTGACAACGGCGTATGTATGCGGTGGAAATAAAAGCGGCTCATTGCTTAATTTATACATGGTTTTCAAATCGTTGTTGGCTGTGTCAATGTTGGTTAAATACATTTCGGCGAAATTAAAATAAGAATTGGAGTTGTTGTACAATTCTATAAATTTTTCGTTCTGCACCGAAGTGTGAAAGAGTATTTCTGTGAAAATCACGGCATTGCGTTTGAATAAACTATCGGCAAAGGCAAAATCAATATACTCTTGTGTTCCAAAATTTCCTGCAAAATCACTTAAATCAATAAATAATCGATACAACACGCCTCGTTCCAACGGATTGGCAAGTTTTGCCGTAAATTTTGTTGCTTTGTAATCGGTATGTTCCATGCTGCGAAAGAAATTACCGTCTGAAAACGAACAGCTTTCGAATACTTTTTCGATAGGAAGAGCTTTGTTGACGGTAATGTACAAAGTTGTGTCGTTCAGCACAAAAACCGTTTCTATGCGTGGCTCTGTTCTGTCGGGATTATGCGCCGCAACGGAATTTGCCGCCCCCGGCGTGCCGCCTTTGTAACTTTCGCTTGCCCGCCAATTTGTGGGTAATTCCGAAAGATTGTTGAGGTCGATTTTTTCGATACTCCAACCGCCCTGTTGCTTTTTAAACGCCGAGCCGTACCATTCGTTGCTATACGTGAGTGAGGTTATCAGTTGTTTGTCTTGTATTTCTCCTCCCATTGAGGGGGAGGTCGGGAGGGGGCTTCGCAACGCAAGCGTTTGCGAAGTGTTGTGCAATGCAGGAAATGAGCGTATAAAACACACATTTTCGGGCGAGGAAATGTGCACCGCAGCATTATTTGAAATAATATACACAAACGACTGCGGCTGTAAAATATAATCCGGCAACGAATAGGCATTTAACCCTACAATCAGCTCTAAATCTGCAAGTTGCACAATGCAATTACTCCTATTATACAGTTCAATATATTCATAATTGGGCAGTCCATATTCGGCGGAAGGCGCAATCATAATTTCGCTGAACACAATATCGTTTGCCTGAATTGGGGCAAATTGCGTGATTGTCCACGAAGTGTCGGGCGCGCAACGTGCAATTACGCTTGTATCGCACACATTGGTAATATAAATTGAAAATTCGCCGCAAAGCGCACTATTCAATTGTATGGAAATATCTGTGCTATCAATAAATAGTGAAGATAAAAACTCCACTGGTTGCGTGTAAATAGTTGCTTGCGAAACAGCATAATTATAGGTAAGTTTTATTTGTTCTTCCGTTTGTTCCACTTGTTTTAATTCAAACGGGAAAAGAGGTTTTTCGGCATATTCAAAGCAAATATTATCAATAGTTATTTGCCCCGAAGTGGATTTTTGTTGCGCAATTCGTATCACGCAGTCGCCAGGAATATTGATGCCGTCGAGTTCAAAATATTGTGTAATTTTTTGTTGAGCCGTAGAAACCAAAACCCCCACGCAACTATCGTTGATATACACATTGGCTGCGCAATTGGTGGTTAAAGTCTGCTCCCATTCAAACGAAAGCGAGCGAATACCGTTGCGAATGGTATCGGAAAACACACAAGCATTAGCGGCTTTGTTCAGGCTTATGGCGGCATTGTTGCTCGCTGTGGTTTTTTGATTGCCTCGCGCGTTTACGTAATTCCACACAAGTTTATTGTTGCCCTCAAACGAGCCGGTGGAATAGGCTGTGGGAATTTTCGACAATGAAAAATCTTCGCAAAAAAACTGCGCCGAAGCATGATATATAAAAAAACAAAGAGAAAATGTAAGAACGATTTTTATTTTCATAAGAAAAGTATATTTTTGTGGTGTAAAATTTTTTGTAAAATTAAAAAATAAATTGAAAATGAAAATTGCAATCGTTGGCGTAAGTGGCGCCGTAGGACAAGAATTTTTGCGAATATTCGAAACTCGCAATCTTGCTTATGATGAGTTAGTATTATTTGGTTCGGCACGGAGTGCTGGCAAAACCTACACGGTAAAAGGCAAAACCTACACCGTGAAGGAATTACAACACAACGACGATTTTAAAGATGTAGATATAGCCCTAACATCGGCAGGCGCAAGCACTTCAAAAGAGTTTGCCGACACAATTACAAAATACGGCGCAATTATGATTGACAACTCAAGCGCATTCCGTATGGACGAAGATGTACCGCTTGTAGTGCCCGAAGTAAATGCCGCCGATGCAAAAAATGCGCCTCGCCGCATTATTGCCAACCCAAATTGCACCACAATTCAAATGGTGGTAGCGTTAAAAGCTCTTGAAAATTTATCGCACATTACCCGTGTTCACGTTTCTTCGTACCAATCGGCGAGCGGTGCAGGAGCTATGGGTATGGCAGAATTGGAACAACAAGTGAAAGATTTTGTTGCCGGAAAAGAATTGACCGTTGAAAAATTTGCACACCAAATTTTGTTCAATGTAATTCCGCATATCGATGTGTTTACCGACAACGGCTACACCAAAGAAGAAATGAAAATGTTTAACGAAACGCGCAAAATTATGCACTCCGACATTCAAGTGAGCGCAACCACCGTGCGTGTACCGGTAATGCGTGCACATAGCGAATCAATTTGGGCAGAAACCGTAGAACCCGTATCGCCCGAAGCCTTCCGCGCCGAGTGCGAAAAAATGCAAGGAATTACCGTGATTGACAATCCTGCCGGAAAAGAATACCCAATGCCGTTTAACCTTGCCGGAAAAGACGATGTGTATGTGGGGCGTATTCGTAAAGATTTGGCTAATCCCAATGGTATTACATTCTGGTGCGTAAGCGACCAAATTCGTAAAGGTGCTGCGCTAAATGCGGTGCAGATTGCGGAGTATTTGATTAATGAAGGGGTTGTAAAATAATATTAATTATTCTCCTCCCGATTATACCCCAAAATCTTAAACATAGCATCAGCCGACTGCTCCTCACGATACACATAATCTATAATATTACCGGTTTCATCACGGTCGATTATAATGTGTTTGGGCGAAGGAATTAAGCAGTGTTTTATACCGCCATAACCGCTTATGGAATCTTGATATGCGCCGGTGTGGAAAAAGCCAATATAAAGGGGGTCTTTTTCCCGTTCGGAATATGCCGGGAGCATTACTTCTTGGTTTAAATCTTCGGAATTGTAATAATCGGAGTGGTCGCAGCTAATGCCGCCAATGTTTACCCGTTTGTATTCGTTGTCCCATTTGTTGATAGGCAGCAAAATAAATTTCTCGTGAATTGACCACGCATCGGGAATGGTGTTCATCAAACTATTGTTTATGATGTACCAACTTTCGGTATCGTTTTGTTGCTTTTGTTCGAGTACTTTGAATATGATTGCACCGCTTTCGCCCACGGTATATTTACCAAATTCGGTGTAAATGTGCGGGTCGCTTATTTTTTCTTTGGCGCAGGCTTCTTTTATGTTCTTAATAATTTCGCCTATCATATATTCGTAATCGTACTCAAATCCCAAATGGTTGCGAATAGGAAAACCGCCGCCCAAATCGAATGAATCCAAACTTTCGCATTGTTTTTTCAAATTAATGTACAATTTCAATGCTTTTTGAAATTCGCCCCAATAGTACAAACTGTCTTTTATGCCCGAATCTACAAAGAAATGCAACATTTTGAGTTCCAAATTCTTTTTGTTTTTTATGCGTTTGTTGTAAAAATGCACAATTTCGTTGTGGCGAATGCCTAATCGTGAAGTATAATATGCCGATTGCGATTCCTCGTCGATTGCCATGCGCAAACCGATTTGAATTTTTTTGCGTCCCAGCACTTTTTCCAAACGGTTCAATTCTTCGGTGCTATCTAAAATAGTGGTGGTGTTTTTGAAACCCAAATCACGCAAAAGGATTATTTTTTTCAAATAATCTTCGGTTTTGTAACCGTTGTGAATAACAATCAACGATTTATCAACCTTTTTTTCTTGATACAATTTCAGTATCAAATCAATGTCGAACGACGACGAGGTTTCCAAATTCACATTGTGTTTCAATGCTTCGTTTATCACGTGATAAAAGTGATTGCATTTGGTGCAATAGCAATATTGATACGACCCTTTGTAGTTATAATATTTTATAGCTTTATTGAAAAGATTGCGCGCCTTTTTAATTTGTTCGCCAATTTTCGGCAAATAAATAAACCTGAACGGAGTTTCATATTTGTCAATCAAATATTTTAACGACACGCCTTGAAACGATAAAAAACCGTCGCGGAGGTCGAAACCTTCTTGGGGAAAGTAAAAACTTTGTTCAATCAAATTAAAATAGGTGTTTTTCATAGTGCTTACGTATATCTCTGATGGTTACAATAATTTTGCAAAGAAACATTTTTTTTTGTAATGAAATAGGGTTTTTGGAAAATGTTTTTGAATATGCCAATGTGCCAATATGCCAATGTGATAATATGCCAATGTGCCAATAAAATAAATTTGTGCGTCAGCCAATTGACTTATTGGCACATTGGCACATTAACTTATTGGCACATTATCACATTGGCATATTGACAACCGACCACATCAATTCCTCCTGCAAATTCATTTTAATAGCCCACGCCGCAGGGTAGGGATTATTCGCTCTATTCCCAATGTTTTTAACAAAGCCTATTGAAATACCTTTATATACAAGATGTATCCAGCCTTTCGACGGCAAATTTTCGAGTGTCAATGCTTCTTTTTTAAAATAACGTAGGGCGATTGGTAAATCAATCTCGTATTTTGGTAAAATAGTTTGATTGAAACTGCTTGCAAATGCCAATCCGGGCAGGGGATTGAGTTTGTGCCCAATAGTTTCTACCAGCGGAATACCGGCATGCACCACTCGGCAATGTGCAAAAATATCGAGCAAAAATTTGCGATATTCTTTTGAAAACGACCATATTATTCCCGCGTGCCGTTCATATACCACACTTTCGTCGTTTACCAAATTGGAATAATGAAGTCTGTTTTTTTGTGGAATAATAGATATTGCCTTGCTTTGCGCCTGTTTACGCGGCGGTTCAAATTCTTTACCGGCAAGTTTTTGTATAACGCTTACGCAAAAACCCTCGCCCTGCACTTTGTGTGGAAAAAACCGGTAACACACGGCTCCGTTTTTTTCGTGTTCTACCACATTCCATTCTTTTTGCAACGGAATATGCTTACATTCTGCTCCGGTTTGTTGCAGGAAATTGGCAATCACATCTTCGTTTTCTTTCTGATTGAACGTACAGGTGCTGTAAATCAAAGTTCCACCCGGAGCCACACAATTCCAAATGTCGTACAAAATGCGAGTTTGGCGTTTGCTGCACAAATCCACATGTGTCTCGCTCCATTCACCGATAGCAGCAGGGTCTTTGCGAAACATTCCTTCACCCGAACAAGGCGCATCAACCGCCACAATATCGAAAAATCCTTCTAAAAACCCGAAATCTTTGGGGTCGTTGTTGGTTACTACGCAATTCGATTTCCCCCATTTGATGAGATTTTCCGACAAAATCTGCGCCCTCGATTGAATCACTTCATTTGCCACAAGCACGCTGCCACGCTGCATAAGCGAAATCAATTGCGTTGATTTTCCACCCGGAGCGGCACACAAATCGAGCACTTTAAGCGGACGAACAGCCAACGGTTTTACAATCTGCTCCAAAAACATGGAAGAAGCCTCTTGCACATAATATGCTCCGGCATGAAACGCAGGGTCGAGCGTGAATTTTGGGCGTTGTGGTAAATAGTAGCCTTGTTCGCACCATGCCACCTGCTCTAAAGACAACGTTTGTGTTATTTTATTTGGATTTACTCGAATACTTGTTGGGCTTGTTGTTTGCAACGATGCGCACAATTCCTCTCCCGAAGTAATTCCTTGGAGTTCGTTGGTAAAATATGTTTGTAAATCGAGATTCATTTGCTTGCAAACTTACACATTAAATTTTGTTTTGTTGGAAAAAAAATCGAATTTTGCCGTAATTTAAAACGGAACATAATCATGTTACAATTATTCAAAAAATCTATTTCCCACTTGTCGGGCGAAAAACCGCTATTAATTGCAACAGCAATTTTGGGAATTATTATACTACTTCCTTTTATCATAATTTCTTTTTACAACCTTCCGGGTGCAAGCGACGACATGCACCACTCGTTTTTTTACACCCACCACAATTATATTGCAGGCATTTGGCATTGGTATTTTGATGGCTACAATGGTCGTTTTGCCAATCCGCTATTTATGCTTTTTCCCGGACGACCATTTATGAACATATATTTTTCCAAAATCTTTCCCGTTGCAATTGTTACTTTTTTGCTGGCAAGCGCACATTATTTTTTCAATGCATTTAATAAAAACAAAGTGGAAAATTTTGTTTTTTCGTTAGTTCTTATTAGTTTTTTCTACCTTTTTTCACCGGATATTAGGCAATTTTATTGGTATTCGGGGGCAACTGTATATACCATTCCTTTAATTTTTTATTTCTTGCTGTTGGGGCTGTTTTTCAGGCATTTCAATGCAAAAAGAAATATTTTGTTTCTCGTTGCAAGTCCCATTTTGTTGTTTCTTGTTACTGGTTCGCACGAAAATTGGGCTATAATAACATTTCTTACCGTGTTGGTGTTTTTTATAAATTCTGTTCTGAAAAAACAAAAAATCAGCAAAACATCGAAAATTCTTTTAATCGCTTCGCTTGTTTTAATGCTTGCCGTAATTTTTTCGCCCGGCACATTGGGCAGGCTCACTGCCGAAAGGGCAATACATGAGGACAGCAGTTTATTGTCGAGTATGTATTACAGTTTTCAATATTCTTGGTCGGGCATATTGCAACATATTTTCAATCTGCCGTTTTTATTCTTGTTGCTTGGCATGTTTTTCTATAAAAATTTAAAAGCTGGAATGTGCTATTTCTCGGAAAAATTACTGAACGTCAAAGTAGTTGTATTATTGGTAGTACTATTTTCCGGTTGCTTAATTGTTTTGTATTCTTTTGGAAATAATTTTAGAATTAGAGGAATAATGCCAAATTATTTTGTGGCAATTGTATGTATTATGTCAATTGTTTACATGATTAAAAATTCCGGATTTGCGAGAAAAACCATTTTTCCGAAATCACTGTCGTATTCTTGCCTGCTCGTGGGCTTGTTTTTAGGAATTGCAACTTCCACCAATTTGAAAAACGCTGCCGGAGATATTTTTACCGGACGCGCCAAAAAAGAATCGACGGAAATTTTGTGGTTGTACAATTATATTGAAAAAAGCACCGACGACCCCGTGCGTGTGCCGCGAGTAAATGCCACCACAAAGACCCTCTATTGGTTTGAAGTTCCAACAGAAAAAAAGACGTGGGTTCATTGGATTGTTTCCACATATTTCGGTAAAAGCGTACTGGCAGACGACAGCCAAACGTTGGAAGAATTTATGCTTCGCCGGTAAATTTATCGCCATAGGCATTTATCTCTTTATCGCGAAGCGTTTATCTTTTCAATTACTCAATTATCTCATTCACAATATAAATCGGTCGCCCCTTTATTTCATCAAAAATATAACTCATATATTGCCCAATCAAACCGGTTATAAACAATTGTATGCCGGCAAATGCGCTCATAAATGTAATCAATGTGGTGTAACCGGGAATAGTTTCGCCGAGCAACCACATTACGATAGAATATACAATCAACGCCACGCTTACGCCAATAAACAACAACCCAACAAAAATACCTAAACGCAATGGAACATTTGAAAACGACGACACCGCAGTAAATGATAATTTAAGCAATTTCATGAATGAATAATGACTTTCGCCTGCAATTCGCGGAGGTGCAACGTAGGCAATAGTAGTTTTGTTAAAACCCACCAATTGAATAATTCCACGCAAAAACCGTGTTCGTTCTCTAAAATCGCTACGCAAAATACTGCTCACTTTACGGGAAATCAAGAAAAAATCCGAAGCATTTTCGGCAAGTTTTACCGAAGAAATACCATTCATGAATTTATAAAACAATTTTGAACGCATTTTGTGCAACATGCTGCTATCTTTTCTATCGGTGCGCACCATATTTACCACATCGAAACCTTCGGCGTGTTTTTGTAACATTTCGGCTATGAGCGCAGGCGGGTGTTGCAGGTCGCTGTCCATACAAATAATTGCATTGCCCTTGGCGTGGTCTACACCGGCGAGCATGGCGGCTTCGTGCCCGAAATTGCGTGAAAAATCAATTACTCGCATCGCTTTGTCGGTACGGGCGAATTGTTGCAAAAACTGCAAACTATTATCGCGACTACCGTCGTTTACGAAAATAATTTCGTAACTTATTTTCAAACTTTGCATTGCTTCGCTCAATGCGTTGTAAAACAGTTGTATACCGGCTTCTTCGTTGTAAACCGAAGCTACAATTGAGCAATCAATCGGATTTGAATTTGTTTCCATTAGGGTAATTTTTTTGCAAAAGTAGTAATAAATTAGAAACAAAAAAAGATAAATGCCTATGGCGATAAATTTTATCAGCGTAGCGTTTTATCTATTTTGTATCTAAAACCCTTGTATCTCGTATCTAAAAACCTCGTACCTAACTAAAACGGATACCCAATAGCAAAAGTCAAATTCCAATCATTGCCGGTCATTGGACGATTGCCCCAAATAAACGACGAATTTGTATCGGGAATTTTATACGCCTCTTTTACTTTCAAACCCCAATCGAAACGCAACATCAGGAATGATAAATCTAAACGTAACCCCACGCCGGAGCCTATGGCTATTTGTTTGTAAAACGATTTTACGAAAAATTCGGCACCGTCCATTGCCGTGTTTTTCCAATCCCAAATATTACCGGCATCAACGAAGAATGCGCCGTTGAAAATCCAAAACAGCGGAAAACGAGTTTCAAAATTTGCCTCTAATTTCACATCACCCAAATAAAATTTCAGTTGCCCCGTGGTGTCGTTAAAAGAGCCCGGACCAAGCGTGCGACTTGCCCACGCCCGCATACTGCTTGCTCCGCCGGAATAGAATTTTTTCACACTTGGCAGTGCTTCGGAATTTCCGTAGGGAATACCAAAACCTGCATATATGCGGTACACATTCGAAGCTTTCGGTGTGAGCGTTTGATTGTAACGATAATCAAATTCGGTTTTCACATATTGCGCAAAATTCGTCCCAAACATTTCGTAACGACCTGTTTCGTTGGTAGTTGCTCCGGCAAGTTTATAAACTCCATACACGAGATTTCCAGCCGTTTCGGCATATAGTTTGAAGTAGCGGAAATTACGTAAACTATTGCCATACTGTGGTTTATTATAAAATGTATAAGAATAATTTGAGCTGTAAATCAAATAATCCTCGAAACTGTATTTATAGTAACTTTTGTTGTTCAAAAAATCCAAAAACCGCTGCGATTTGTTGGAGTATTTGATATAGCTGATATCGATAGGATTGAGCACATGCTGCGTGTTGCGGTCAACGTTCCACCGGTACCCAAAACCTACCTGAAATGTGGGGCGGGTGTAATCTACGGTTTGGCTCATATTGTACGCCGCCCGAATGGTTGTACTTGGCGTGTAGCGTGTGTCCATGTGGGGCGGTTTTATGGGCGAAATAAAATTGGGAATTTCAAGTCCTACCTCAAATCCTAATTCGTAGGTGTTGAAAAGCGGACGTTTTCCGTTATCGCTACGCAGTGCTCGATTGTGTCCGCCTCTGGTATGGGTACGAACAAATAAATTTTCAGCACCCCGGAAAATATTTCTATGTGTATAGTTAAGCGTAAGTTCCGCCCCCCAATCACCGCTGGTGGTCAGTCCTTCAATTTCAACACTTACCGATTGTTTGGCAAAAGGCGTAAGTTGTATGCGGCAATCAATTTCGCCAAATTGTGTGCTGTCGGGTTTTTGCGTTTCGGCAAACGAAATAGTGGTGAGTTTAAACAGTTTATTTTGGCTTAATTGCCGTTGCATACGTTCAACGGTTATACTATTATAGAAATTACCCGGACGAATAGTGTTAATTCTATCAATCACTACCGGACGCAAAAAACGAGGATTGTGAAAAAGAAAATACACCGAATCGCGCAAACGGAGCGTATCGTAACGCACAGAGCGGCGTACGGCATCATTCGGATTGAAATCGGGAAACACCAGCACGTTGCCGATTTTGTACTTGCGAAACAAACCCTGCTCATCGTTTTCGTTTGGTTTTATGCTAATTTCGAGGTGTACATCGTTGAATCCCCTTGACGTGTCGGCGGTGTAAAAAATATTGTCGGTGGTAAATCCGAAATAACCGGCAGCGGTTATTTGGCGTGTCATACGCCGTTGCTCATTTTGCAAAAGTTGAATATCGAAGGCAACCGGTGGTGTCAGTATTGTGGAATTTGCATTTCGCCGCTGTTTTACAATTTTGAGCAAATTTGTGTCGGCAATGGCATACGTAATTGAGCTAATCATATATTTATTGCCTGCGGAAATATCGTAATGCACAACAACTTTCTTATTGTGCCGCCCTCGTGGGCGCGAACTCGCTTGTATGTCGGCAGCATAAAAACCCCGTTCGTTTAAAAAAATGCGAAACTGTTCTTTGCTTTTTTGGGTAGCAAGCGAATCGTAGTACACGGGCGCTTCGCCAAACGTTTTGTTCAACCACACAGGAAATCGTTTTTGCGAATGTTCGGTTTTCAAATACACCCATGCGCCCGCACGCAGAAACAGCGTCCGCCGGTTAGGTTTTTGCGACAAATGTGTACTCAATTCATCTCTCGAGATATTCCTGTTATCAATCGAAATGGAATTTTTGACGAGTAATTTTTTGTCTGCCGGAATTTTATTGGTAATCACACACTGCGAAAATCCGAGTAGGCTTACAAAGCTTACGAAAAGGAGTTTGATGAGGGTGGGATTTTTTTGCATAATTTTTTTAGCGACTTATTACTTTTTCCAACATTTCCACAAACCGCTCCCACGAGTATTTTTGTTTTTCGGCAATTACCACTTTTCTAAAATCTTCCGCACGGTTATTTTCATAAAAATCGGCAAGCGCTTCGGCTATTTCCTGTGGATTTTTTTCACACACATAGCCCATTTCGCGGTATTTCACAATTTCCGAAAGTCCGCCAACATTGGTTACAAGCATGGGCAAATTGAAATGAAAGGCTATTTGCGTAATGCCGCTTTGCGTAGCCGTGTGGTAAGTTTGCGCCACAATATCGGCAAGCGAAAAATACAGGCGTACACGGTCGTGGACAATAAATTCATTGTGAATAATTACCCTGTCGGCAATGCCGAGTTCTTCGATTTGTTTGGTGTAAATTTCGGGGTTTTCGTAAAATTCGCCGGCTACGAGCAGCATTATATTTTTATCGTTTAATGCTTTTTTGGCAAATGCTTGCAAGAGTAAATCAAGCCCTTTGTATTTGCGCACCAAACCGAAAAATAGCACATAATTTTTATCGGCAGGCAAATTCAATGCTTCGGCAGCTTCGGTTTTGCTTACGGCTTCGCCAAAATTATCGTACATGGGGTGCGGTGTATAAATCGCTTTTTTGTCGGGGGCAAATTCCTGTATATCAGACAATACCGATTGCGACATTGCTACAAAACAATCGCAACGTTTGGCAAAATATGTTGCAAGAGCAGCATCGAACCGTGAACGTTCGTGCGGCAAAAAATTGTGGCACACAGCGCAAATTGTAACCTGCGGAAGACATTTTTTTACTCGTTTGGCAATAGATCCAAGCGCAGGCGCAAAAAACGGCATCCAAAAATGCAGTAACAGAACATTAGGATTTTCGTTCACAATGTAATTTGCAACCTTCCGCCAATTGAACGGATTGTAGGAATGAAGCAGTGTTGCAATACGTAAATCTGTTGGCGCAGTCGATGTGGAAAACTGCGTTCTACCCGGAAAAAGCAACGAGGGGTATTGCTTACCATACGAAATTATAGAAGCATCGAAACCTTGTGCGCACAAACTGCGGGTAAGTGCTTCGTTGAAATCGGCTATGCCGCCGCGTAGGGGGTATGCGGGAGCTATGCTGAGGAAAGAAAGCCCCCTCCCAGCCTCCCCCTCAAGGGGAGGAGAAGGAACAGAGTTGTTTTTATCTTGTTTATTTGTCATCTTATTTACTTGTTTTCTTTGTTTCGCAACTGTAACTTTTCCAAAGTTCTAAACTTTGGAAAAGTTTGTTTAAGTCCCCCTTGAGGGGGATTTAGGGGGCTTTTTATGTATTCAGTTTTTTTTCACACAAATACTCATTTTTACTCGCCGCCGACCGCGAAATCAATTCCGCCAAAAATCCGGTCAGGAACAATTGGAAGCCAACAATCAAACACACAATTCCCAAGTAAAACAATGGTCGTTGAGTCATATTATACACCGACAGGGCTATTTTCATATACGATAAATATGCCAGAATAATAGCTCCGGCAACGAAACAAATCACACCCATACCGCCAAACAAGTGCATGGGGCGTTTGCTGAATTTTGCAATAAACAGCACCGACAGTAAGTCGAGCGGACCTCGAATAAAACGTTCCATACCGAATTTACTTGTGCCGTACTTGCGTTCTTGGTGCTGCACCACTTTTTCGCCTATTTTTTTGAAACCTGCCCATTTTGCCAGCACCGGCATATAGCGGTGCATTTCGCCGTACACTTCCACGCTTTTTACCACTTGGCGTTTGTAGGCTTTCAGTCCGCAATTAAAATCGTGCAGGCGTATACCGGTAAACAAACGTACGGTGGCGTTATAAAATTTACTCGGCAAATTTTTGGTAAGCAGCGGGTCGTAGCGTTTCTTTTTCCAGCCCGACACCAAATCGTAGCCTTCCTCTGTTATCATGCGGTAGAGTTCGGGAATTTCTTCGGGGCTGTCTTGCAGGTCGGCGTCCATGGTAATAACCACATCGCCCTGCGCTGCCTCGAAACCCTTGTATAAGCCGCCCGATTTTCCGTAATTCCGTTGGAATTTAATACCTTTTATGTTGGCATTTTTTACGGCGCATTGTTCTATTGCGTGCCACGAATTGTCGGTGCTGCCGTCGTCCACAAGAATTATTTCGTACGAAAATGAATGCTTTTTCATTACCTCGTCAATCCACGAACACAATTCGGGAATTGATTCTTCTTCGTTCAGCAATGGTATTACAACTGAAATTTGCATGATATGTCGTTTTTCTGTTCGTTTCTTATCTTTTTACTCTATTAACCAACGTATTACACCTCTTTCCGTTTGCGAAAATTCCACTCCAATTTTTACAATTTTTCTATTGTCTGCGGTGTAGGGAATTGCGTAATCTTTGCTGTTAATTTGTGCGAGGGCATCTTCGGCAGTGGCGTTGTCGTCCATTTTGAACTCGAAAACATAAATACTATCGGCTGTTTTTACAACAGCATCGGCTCTGCCTTTATTGTTTTTTACTTCGGTTTGTACAAATTCGCCAATCAAAGTAAAAAGCAAATAAAAAACGTGTTGATAATATTGTTCATCTCGGTGTTCTTGTTTTATGGCATCGTAAGGAATTGCTGCAAAAAATGCTTTTAGAGAGGTCATAAAACCCTCAATATCATTATTTTCTATTTGTTGTGAAAATTCCACAACAGAAAAATTCCCTGTTGTAATGGGTGTTTGCACAAACGCCGGCAAAAGTTCATTTAAAAAACCATATTTTACTTCTTCGTTGGGAAAACCTAATACATAAGAATTAAATTTTTGGTTATAGGATTTTATTGTCAAATATCCGCTCTGATAAAGCAACGGTATAAGATTTCCGCCCTCTGCACGATAATCCATTATTGAATTTGCTGAAATTAAAACATCGTTGTCAAATTTGCGAATATCAAAATTTTGATAACGTAATGTTTTTGCCAAAAAAGTAGGCGTACCTGTGGCAAACCAATAATAGGCAAAATCTAATTTTGCAAAGGTATTTAACAAGCTAAAAGGGTTGTACATATCAGCACTTTCTTTGGCAAAATGATAACCGTCATACAGTTGTTTTAGTTTTGCGGTTGCTTGTTCGTATGTCAATTTTCGGCGTTCTGCCAATGCTTGAATTTCGGGTTGGAAATTTTGCAATAATTCGGCTTCTGAAATTCCACAAATCTCGGCGAATTTTTCGTCTAAACTAATATCGGTCAGGTGGTTTAAATCGCTAAAAATGCTGACTTTTGAGAATTTTGTTACGCCGGTGAGGAAAACAAAACGCAGGTAAGCATCATTACTTTTCAAAACGCCATAGAATGATTTTAAAATGAGTTTGATTTTTTCATTTTCCTCTTCATTATCCATTGTGTTTATTAGTGGTTTGTCGTATTCATCAATAAGTACCACTACCGGCTTGCCTGTTTGCTCGTGTGCTGCTCTAATAATTTTTTGAAAGAGCGAAGGTATGGTGCCACTTTCTTTGTTTAGACTCCACAGCACTTTTAGTTCGTCCATCATTTCTTCGATGCGTTCCGACACATTTTCGGCGTTGATAAACAATCCAACATTAAAATCAATATAAATAACAGGATATTTTGTCCAATCAGTCTCCAATTCGGCAATTTTCAGACCTTCAAAAAGTTCTTTTTTGCCTTCAAAATAGGCTTTGAGCGTTGAAAGAAACAAACTTTTGCCAAACCTGCGCGGGCGACCGAGAAAGTAAGGTTTCCCTTGCAGTAATTGATAAATATATTGCGTTTTATCTACATACAAAAAGTTATTTGTACGCAGATACTCAAAATCTTGTACGCCAATAGGCAGTTTTCTTATTGTATTCATAACCAATATTCAATTACTATTTTACAATTGCAAATATAGTATAATTTACCATTTATTTCCTTGCCATTTCCCGCAAAAAAATAATCTCTTCCCGCAAATGCCCTATTTCTTGCTCCATAGTTTGAATTAATTTTTGCGTGGTTTCTTTATTTTCTTGATGATAGTAATGTTCAACTTCAGCAAAAGTATTAAATGTTCCGCTATCATTATAATTGTTATTGTAGAAAACATTGGAATGTTTATCACCAAGAATTTTATTTACGGGAGTTTGTAAAATTTCCGCAAGTTGAAATAAGCGTTCAACCGTTAACTTGGTTTCGTTGCTTTCTATTTTTCGATAGGCAGAAGTTGACATTTTCAATTCATTTGCCATGTATTCATGCGAAAAACCTTTTACGTTTCGTATGTCTTTGATTTGTTGCAATATCTCTTCCATAGTTTTGTGTGATTAAATTTTCCGTAAAAGTAACAATTATTTCCGGAATAGTATTTATTTTCTCGAAAAAGTAACAATGAGTAATGAATTAATGTTGTTTCTTTACAAACTGTACAAATGCACATATTTACGGGTTAGCTACCATTTGGGAGCGATAGCGCAAAATGAAAAACCCTGAAAATAAATAACTTACAAGCAAAACAATTGTTTATGACAAAATAAAAAAGCAAATGATTGTAAAAATTTAAAATATTTATTATCATTGTAGTAATTTCCAATTAACACAAAGCAAATTCTCTTATACAAATTTTAAAACCCAAAATCTTATGAAAAAACATTTAAAACAATCAGCAATTTTTTTATTCCTTAGTTTTATAACTGCTACGGTTTTTGCACAAACTGGAGGTTGGAGTTTTGGTACAAACTCAGCCATACTCACTCCCACAACGGCAAATGCAGCTATTGGCACAACGGTAAACCCCAAAGCAAAATTACTATTGAACAATACAATATCAGCAACCGATACCACATTTGGCTTGCATAGCACACTGTATAATTCAAATGCTAATTTAGCAAAACCTTTGTATGGCTTATATGCAAAAAACAC
>Ga0209737_10000266_pt1 | contig 46335 bp, 38 predicted proteins | sample TergutCu122P3_FD_187284 | JGI IMG/M metagenome (GOLD analysis project Ga0209737, IMG submission 187284) | Cubitermes ugandensis P3 segment gut microbial communities from Kakamega Forest, Kenya - Cu122 P3 (SPAdes) (version 2) | ecosystem: Host-associated > Arthropoda: Insects > Digestive system...
GTTTTAAATATGGAACAGGAAAATGACAAAGAACAAGCAAACGACATAGAACAGATAGATAACAAAAAACAGAAAACCAAAAAGTCAAAAACCAAAAAAACTAAACTCTAAATAAATATGCGTAAAGTATTAATATACAAAGATTTACAAAATTATGAATACCAAACGGCAGAAGTTTGGGCAGAAAATTTGGCAACGGCTTTCTCTTATCAAAAAGAGGAATTGATTTTTAGTGAAAAAATTGATAATACAGAAAGATTATCTGAGTTTATCGAACAGCAAGACCCCGCATTGTTAGTTTTTGAATTAACGAAAAACGCTGATATTCAGAAATACTTGAATATTTGTCGTGATTTGCGTGTGCCGTATCTATTTTTGCGCCCAAATGCAAAATATGATTTAAAACAAATCTCTTTGCCTGTCTCTTTTTTGGTTGAAGACAAAGAAAAAGCACCCTTTGCGTCGGCTTTTGGTAGATTTGTGAAGTCAAAAATTTTGATTTATGCGCCAAAAGACTACGGCAGCAAAGCAAGGCAGAATATAAATCAAATGAAAACGCTGTTTAATTCATTTTCACTTGATTACGAAGAAAAACAGGGCAAAAAAGATAGTTTTGGAATTGAGCGCGAGGCAGCGCAAAATGCCGAAAACGACAACTGCGGAATGGTTATCATTTCCGCTTCGCGCGAATACGGACTTGATGATGTAATTTTCGGTAGCAAAGAGAAAAGAATTTTGCAAAAAACTCAAATTCCAGTCCTTTTAATCAATCCGCGAGCCGATTTGTATGTGCTTTGTGATTAAAATTTGCATATTTAATAAAAAATTATTAATTTAGCGCGATTTTTTACTAAAAAAATAATATTGTGTTATGAAGATAAAATTTACTTTTATTTTGCTGACTTTCAGTTTGTTAGCATTTTCACAGGACTATCCAAAAAAAACAATCGGTGATAAGGAATATTATGTCTATGCCGTTCAGGCAGGCGATGGGCTAATGGCGATAGGTAGAAAATTCAACGTTACGCAGGCGGAAATAGTCGCTGCCAACCCAAACATTAGCGAAAGTTTAAGGGTTGGGCAAACGCTTTATATCCCTATTAAAAACACTTCTCAGCCATCTGCCAATCAACAGGACAACATAAAAGAAACTTTTAACCATACGGTTGTAAAATCACAAACATTTTTTGCTATTTGCAAAATGTATGGTGTTTCGCAAGAGGAGGTTTTGGCGTTAAATAAAGATTTAGAGCCAACACAAATTAGAGTAGGGCAGGTTATAAAAATTCCTGTTGTAAAGCCAGAAAGAAACGTACGTGCTGCCGATGAGCAAAAGCCGCAAATGCAACAAAAAGTTGAGCCAAAAGGTAATTTTATATATTACGAAGTCAAAAAGAATAAGGAGACGCTTTACAGCATTAGCAGAGAGATGGGGGTGTCGATTAACGAAATTTTGGAAGCAAACCCCGAAGCCGAAAACGGAGTAAAAAAAGGCGATGTTTTGCAAATTCCTATTAAGGAAAAAACTGAAAATCAGCAACAAACACCAAAAAGCGAACCAAAACCGAAACAAGAAACGGTGAAAGTTGAACCGAAAAAATCTGATAAAAACTCGCACGTTGTGCAGCCAAAAGAGACAATTTACGGTATTAGCAGACAATATAACGTATCGCAAGACGATTTGATTGCTGCTAATCCACAGATAAAAGACGGCTTGAAAGTTGGACAAACGCTTGTAATTCCACAAGGTACGCAAGAGAAAGAAGTTGCGGTGGTTGAAAAACCTAAACCGAAAGAAGAATCCGTGCCGATTGAGGTTGTGCCAACTAAAAAGCATTTGAAAATTGCGTTTCTGATGCCATTTACAAGCGAAACCGAAAATGTTAACACAGAACGTTTTATGAACTTTTACAGAGGCGCGTTGCTTGCTCTCGAAGAGGCGAAAAAACAAGGCGTTTCGGTTGATGTTCAGACTTTTGACACAGGTTTTGGTACAGGGTCGCTTCACAGAATTTTATCTGAAAAGTCATTGGCAAATGTAGATTTGATTGTCGGTCCCGCTTATCCTGAGCAAGTTACGGCGGTGGCGGCGTTTGCAAAAAAACACAAAATAGCGCAACTGGTGCCTTTCACTTCAAGAATCAACAATGCCGATAAGCACGACTATTTATATCAATTCAATCCCACAAGCGATGATATTTTGCAGGCGGTAGCGGAAGGTTTTATCGAAAAATTCGCAAATCACAACATTATCTTTGTGAATTTTGCTAACCAAAACGACAAGGGCTCAAAATTTGCAGATATTTTAAAGAAAAATTTACGCGCAAAATCTATTCAATACTCAGATGCGCGAAACACAGATGCTATTGCCATTTCTTTAAAAAACAACGACAATATTTTAGTTTTTGCCACAAACAACCACGAAAATATTGTGCCGATGTTGCCTGTAATCAAAGATATGGGTAATAATTTAGAATTTTGGGCTACAGATGATGTTGTGGAAAAGTTACCCGAATTGGAAAATTGTTATTTTTATTCGATGTTTAATGATAATGTGTCGGAAAAATATTTGCAGCAATACAAAAAATGGTTTGGCAACCGTGTTTGCAACTCCACACCTTGTTACGATTTGCTTGGCTACGACATTGTTCATTATTTTTGCAATGCCAATTACAATGCTATGACATCAACCTTTACGGGCAGGGGAGGTGTGATATTTCAGCAGTCGGTTTTTAACTTTTTGCCACATAGAAATGGAAAAGGTTACTTAAATTATGGTTATTTTTTGAATTGCAATTCTTGTAAATAAAAAATGAAACAAAAACCAAATTTAACTTTTTGGCAACTCTGGAATCTTAGTTTTGGCTTTATTGGGATTCAACTCGGCTATTCGTTGCAAGCGCAAATGAGCGGCATCTATTCAAGTTTGGGTGCGGTAGATAAATATTTACCGTTGCTTTGGCTTGGCGGCCCTTTGGCGGGTATTTTGGTGCAGCCGATTATTGGTTTTGCAAGCGACAGAACTTGGACAAAACTCGGTCGCCGCGTTCCTTTCCTCTTGGCAGGTGGCATTCTTTCCGCTTTGGCAATGGTAATGATTGTTAATTCGCAATTCCTTGCTGCTGGTTGGATTTCCGCTGTGCTTTTGGCAGCAATTCTGTTCCTGTTTATGGACAGCGCATTTAATCTCAGTATGCAGCCGATGCGTGCACTGGTCGGCGATATGGTCAATGAAAAGCAACGCAACAAGGGTTTTTCTATACAAATGGTGTTGCTAAACATCGGCGCAATTTTCGGTTTCGCACTTCCATTTTTGGTAGATTGGGCACTCAAAGTATTAGGAATTGAAAATAATAAAGTTGGCGGTATCAATATTTCTATATCGTGGTCGTTCTACATTGGTGGTGCGATACTGCTTTTCAGCGTACTTTGGCAAACGCTTCGCGTAAAAGAATATCCGCCTAAAGAATTTGCAGAGTATAACGGCTTAACAGAAGAGGAGCCTAAAAAAGAGTCGTTTTGGAAAATTCTTGGCTCAACGCCAAAAGTGATGTTTCAACTCGCATCTGTTCAGTTCTTTGTATGGATGGGCTTGTTCTGTTTTTGGAATTATGGCTTGAACGGTGTTGCAGAAAATATTTTTGGTTTGGAACGCATAGACGGCAAAATAAATACCGATTTGACTGCTTTCAAAGATGCGCAAAATTGGTATGGTATTTCTAATGCTGTTTTGAGTGTCTGCGCTCTGTTGTTTTCATTTGTTTGGGCTAATATTGCAAATAAATTTGGACGTAAAAAACTCTATTCTATGGCTCTGCTGATTGGCGCAATAGGTTTTATTTCGATATTTTTTATTCACGACAAATATGTATTGTTTGGTGCAATGGCTTTATTAGGAATTGCTACCGCTGTGTTTAACGGTGTTCCGTTTGCCATTGTAAGCGCAAATGTTCCGCCTCAAAAAATGGGCGTTTATATGGGCATTTTCAATCTCTCAATTGTTATTCCACAAATTGTTTTTGCACTCATTGGCGGTTTTATTTTCAATGCTATCGTTGGTGACACAGGTACAAACGTAACAATGCTTGTTGTTTCGGGTATATTCTTTATCTGCGCTGCGTGCTGCGTTGCATTGGTAGATGACAAAAGTAAAATTGATACTCCAAGTTTGTAATTCAAAACAGATATAAAAAAATACTTTACAAAATCACTAAGAAATTGTAAAGTATTTTTTCATCTTTCATCTTAAAACTTTAATCTTTCAAAAATATACCCCACATTTTTCAAATAATATTCCAACGTAAAGCATTCGTCCAATTCTTCTTTTGAAAGCAAAGACATAATCTTCTCATTTTCAGATAATAACACTTGATAATCAAGACCTTCGGCGTATGCTTTCATTGCGATTGGTTGAACGCTGTCGTATGCTTCCTCGCGAGATAAACCTTTGGCAATCAGAGCGTTCATTACTCTTTGGGCGAAAATGATTTTTTTCGTTTTGTAGATATTTTCAAGCATATTTTCGGGGAAAACAACGAGATTTTCCACAACATTTTTAAGGCGAACAAGCATATAATCGAGCAACATTGTGGCATCGGGCAAGATAATTCGCTCAGTTGATGAGTGCGAAATATCGCGCTCGTGCCAAAGAGCAACATTTTCGTAAAACGCCGTCATATAGCCGCGCATCACGCGGGCGCAACCGCAAATATTTTCAGACGAAATAGGGTTGCGTTTGTGCGGCATCGCAGACGAGCCCTTTTGTCCTTTGCCAAAATTTTCCTCTACTTCGTGAACTTCGGTGCGCTGCAAGTTTCTGATTTCCACCGCAATCTGCTCCAAAGTGGAAGCAATAACCGCCAAAGTCGCCATATAATATGCGTGCCTGTCGCGCTGAATAACCTGCGTGGAAACAAGGGCGTGCGAAATGCCCAATTTTTCGCAAACATATTCCTCAACAAAGGGCGGGGTATTGGCGAAATTGCCCACTGCGCCGCTCATTTTGCCGCATTCGATTTCTTTGCAAGCGCGTTTGAAACGCTCTAAATTTCGCTGCATTGCGGCATACCAAAGAGCAAATTTTAATCCGAAAGACGTAATATCTGCGTGTATTCCGTGCGTTCTGCCGATGCAGGCAGTATCTTTAAACCGCAACGCCTGCTTTTTTAAAACCTCTATAAACTGCTCAATATCAGCGAATAAGATTTCGTTTGCCTGCTTAATCAAGTAGCCGTTTGCGGTATCAACCACGTCCGTTGAGGTTAAGCCGTAATGTACCCACTTGCGCTCTTCGCCCAAACTTTCGGACACGGCGCGGGTAAAAGCAACGATGTCGTGGCGCGTTTCCTGTTCAATTTCGTAAATGCGCGGAATGGAAAAAGTGGCATTTTTCCAAAGTTTTTCCACATCTTCGGCAGGAATAACGCCAAGTTTCGACCACGCCTCAGCAGCGTAAATTTCCACTTTCAAGTAAGCGTTAAACTTGTTTTCTTCTGTCCAAATTGCCCGCATTTCGGGGCGGCTGTAACGTTCTATCATTTCAATTACGAATTACGAATTACGATTTTTCGTGTGCAAAGTTACAAAAAAATCGTAAATCGTAAATCGTAATTCGTAATTATTATGTATCTTTGCATTTTGTATATTAATTCTTAAATCAAAATACCATTAAAAAAACAAAAAAACTATCATTTTATGGCTAAAATTAAAGCATTTAAAGGCATTCGCCCTGCAAAAAATCTTGTTGAAAAAATTGCATCAAGACCTTATGACGTGCTCAATTCGGAAGAAGCGCGCAAAGAGGCGGAAGGCAACGAAATGTCGTTGTATCACATTATCAAACCCGAAATTGACTTCCCTGTCGGCACAGACGAGCACGAGGAAAAAGTGTATCAAAAGGCGGTGGAAAATTTTGAACTTTTCCAAAAAAATGGTTGGCTTGTGCAGGACGAGCAGGAAAATTACTACGTCTATGCGCAGACAATGAACGGAAAAACGCAGTACGGACTTTGCGTTTGCGCCTCTGTTGATGACTATATGACAGGCAAAATCAAGAAACACGAACTCACTCGCCGCGACAAAGAGGAAGACCGAATGAAGCACGTCAGAGTGAATAATGCGAACATTGAACCCGTGTTTTTTGCCTACCCGCACAACGAAAAATTGAATGAAATTGTGCGCAAAACGATTACCAAAACGCCCGAATACGACTTTGTTGCGCCCGACGGCTTTGGGCATCATTTTTGGGTGATTGACGATAAAAATGATATTGCAAAGATAACCGAAATTTTTGCCGAAATTCCTGCGCTGTACATCGCTGACGGACATCACAGAAGTGCGGCGGCGGCTTTGGTGGGCGATGAAAAACGCCGTCAAAACCCCAACCACAAAGGCGATGAGGAATACAACTATTTCTTGGCGGTCTGTTTCCCCGACAACGAATTGACGATTATTGACTACAACCGTGTTGTAAAGGACTTAAACGGACTTTCTGACGAACAATTTTTGGAAAAATTAAACAAAAATTTCATCGTAGAAATGCGCGGAAAAGAGATTTACACGCCTGCAAAATTGCACAATTTTGCGCTGTATCTGTCGGGCGAATGGTACTCTCTGACGGCAAAAGAGGGAACTTATGACGACTCGCCAATCGGTGTTCTTGACGTAACAATTTCATCAAATTTGATTTTGGACGAAATTCTCGGTATCACCGATTTGCGTTCTGACAAAAGAATTGATTTTGTGGGCGGCATTCGCGGTTTGGGCGAACTCAAAAAGCGCGTTGATAGTGGCGAAATGCGCGTTGCGCTTGCGCTGTTTCCTGTTTCGATGCAGCAAATTATCAACATTTCCGACACGGACAACATTATGCCGCCAAAAACAACTTGGTTTGAGCCGAAGTTGCGGTCGGGACTTGTTATTCATAAATTGGTCTAAATAATTCACAGGATTAACAAGATTTGCAGGATTTACATAAATTTGTTAATCTTGAAAATCTTGTTAATCCTGTTAAAAAAAATATTATGAAAAAGTTTTTATTGATAAATATTTTGCTTTTAAGTGTTTTTTGTGTAAATGTTTGCGCAAAAAAACCTGTCAAAGTTCAATACGAAATTGATGTTAATGATACAACAATTTATGATAGAGATAGCGTAGATATAAAACCACAATTTGCAGGTGGCGACAAAGCGTTAATTAAATGGCTTAATGAAAATATATCTTACCCAATTCACGCACAAGAATCTTCGATTCAAGGAAAAGTTATTATTGCTTTTGTTGTAGAAAAAGACGGCTTGATTACAAACATTAAAATCACACAGAGCGTTCATAAATTGCTTGACAAAGAAGCACTGCGTCTTATAAAAAAAATGCCAAAATGGGAACCTGCAATAAAAGATAATAAAATTGTAAGATGTTATTTTATTTTACCTGTTTCTTTTGTATTAAGAAATTAATCATTAATCACTAACCATTAAACATTAAAAAAAATGAAAGGAAAAACTATTATTTATAAATCGTATGATTTGTATTATGATGCGATTTATGCAAGGGACATTTTGAAGCAAAACGGCATTGAGTCGTTTCTTAGCGATGATGCGATGCTTCCTCTCGGCGCAGCGGTTTCTGAGAGTATGGGCGGCACAAAACTTCATATTTTTGAAGATGATTTGCCGAAAGTTGAAGAAATTTTATCGTCAATTGAAAATTAACCCCTCTGTCCTTCGGACATCTCCCCTTTAAAAAAGGGGAGAGTGGGGGAAGTACAAACAAAAACATTTTAAGAGAAATAAAAATTTTAAATTAGTAGCCCCCAATTGTCCCCTTTATTAAAGGGGACAGCGCGAAACGAAGTGTAGCGCAGGGGTTGAGTAAAAAATAATTAACAATGAAAAAAGTTTTGTTATTATTGCTTGTGTTTTTTGCGGTTTCCTGTGCGGAAAACGACAAGCAAAAGGCGGAAAAAGTGTTTGCAGAGGCAGAAAAATCGTTTGCACAAAATAATTTTGAGCAGGCAAAAATTCTAATTGACAGCATTCACAAAGCGTTTCCGCGACAGGTAGATTTTCGCAGAAAATGCGATACTTTGTCGTGGAAAATGACTATTGCAGAAATAGAAATCGAACTGCCAAACCTCAATTTGCAAATCAAAAACGACGTCTTAGAAGCAGAAAAAATCGCTAAAAACTTCAAGTTTATCAAAGACGAAAAGTATCAAGTTGTAGGCGATTACGAACATATTTCTATGAACACGGCGGCGAATGCAGGCAGAAATTACCTCAAACCTATTACTGACGAAAAGGGTAATTTCCGTTTTATCAGCACGCTCGTAGGGCGCAAACTCAACCACCGAGCGTTGCGTGCAAACGTTGGCGACCTCTCTGCTGAAACGCAAAAAGCAGCCGAAACCAACTGCAATTCCTACAACGACTTCGGCGTAAATTACGAAACGGCTCTTTTCACTACCGAAACCGCAAAGGACTTTATTCTGTTTATTATGCAAAATGCTGATAATCAGATAAAAATAACTTTGCTCGGTGATAAGGACTTTTCTTATAATTTAACCAAAAAAGACGCAAATGTTTTTGTAGAAACATTTAATTTTTCATTATTACTAAAAAATATTGCCGACAATCAAGCAAAAAAAGAGATGATGGAAAGAGAATTTATGCGTTTGAGCGAAAAACTAAAAATGTAAAAAAATGAAACGCACATTATCAATATTATTTTTTTGTATTTTAATATTTGTTTCTTGTAATCTAAAATTTGAAAAAGAAAAATGGAACACAAAAAGCGATATTTTTTATGATTATCGTGAAAAAATGGTTAAAGATTTAATGAAAAACCATTTAAAAAAAGGAATGACGTATAACGAAGTTATTGAACTTTTGGGAACAGACGAAATTTCTCAAAATAATACAATAAGTTACGAAATAATGGTTGATTTTGGTTGGAATATTGACCCACAAAGAGGAAAAATTCTTTACATAGAATTTACGAATGATTCAATAGTAAAAGAATTTTGGCTTGAAAAATGGGAAGTTGGAAAATCGTTGAAACGCTACTAAATATAAACTACAAACTAAATTATGTTAAAAATTATTCAACAAGACACTTTGCTTGCGCCGTATGCTTCGGCGTTGGAAGGGCGGCACGAATATGCTCTGCGCAAAGAGAAGGAATTGATTGGCAATCATAAATCGCTGTCCGATTTTGCCGTTGGCTATATGTATTTTGGTTTGCAGAAAGTCAAACGCAGTTGGGTTTTTCGCGAATGGGCGCCCAACGCAACGGCAATTTATCTGATTGGCGATTTTAATAATTGGGAAAAAAATGAAAAATATCGCTTAGAACCGCTCGAAAATGGAAATTGGGAAGGTGTTTTTGGCGAAAAAATGCTGAAACACGGCGATTTGTACAAACTTTTGGTTGAGTGGCAAGGCGGTAGCGGCGAGCGTATTCCTGCGTGGGCAACGCGTGTTGTACAGGACGAAAGCACAAAAATTTTCTCTGCGCAGGTGTGGCAGCCTGAAAACCCGTATCGTTTCAAAATCAAGCGTTATAACCAAAAAGTTGCGCCATTGCTCATTTACGAGTGCCATATCGGAATGGCTACAAACGAGGAAAAAGTCGGCACATACAACGAATTTCGCACAAATATTTTGCCCCGAATTGTCAAAGACGGCTACAACTGCATTCAAATTATGGCAATTCAGGAACACCCATATTATGGCTCGTTTGGGTATCACGTTTCGAGTTTTTTTGCGCCGTCATCGCGTTTTGGCACGCCCGAAGAGTTGAAGCAACTCATTGATGAAGCGCACCGCAACGATATTTTGGTAATTATGGACATCGTTCATTCGCACGCTGTGAAAAACGAAGTTGAGGGTTTGGGCAGATTTGACGGCACGCCGTATCAATATTTTCACGGCGGACATCGGCGCGAACATCCCGCTTGGGACTCGCTTTGCTTTGATTACGCCAAAAACGAGGTGCTGCACTTTTTGCTCTCTAATTGCAAATATTGGCTCGAAGAGTTCAATTTTGACGGCTTCCGCTTTGACGGAGTTACGTCTATGATTTACCGCAATCACGGGCTCGGACAGGACTTTACCAACTACAACGACTATTATAATCTCAACCAGGACGGCGATGCGATGTGCTATCTCACTTTGGCGAATAAACTTATTCACGAAGTCAATGAAAATGCGATTACCATTGCCGAAGAGATGAGCGGTTTGCCCGAACTTGCTGCAAAATTCGAGGACGGCGGAATGGGCTTTGACTACCGAATGGCAATGGGAATTCCCGATTTTTTCATAAAATATATTAAGGAAGTTTCTGACGAACATTGGCGCCCGGGACATATTTTTTGGGAATTGACCAACCGCCGCGCAGGCGAAAAAACTATCTCTTACGCCGAAAGCCACGACCAAGCGTTAGTTGGCGACAAAACTATTATTTTCCGCCTCATTGATGCCGATATGTATTGGCATATGCAAAAAAACGACCAAACGTATGCCGTATCTCGCGGCGTGGCGCTGCACAAAATGATACGTCTTATAACCGCTACTACAATCAACGGCGCATATCTCAACTTTATGGGCAACGAATTTGGACACCCCGAATGGGTTGATTTTCCGCGCGAGGGCAATGGTTGGTCTTACAAGTACGCAAAACGCCAATGGGAACTCACTGATAATGAGAACTTTTTGTATCACGACCTGAATCTTTTTGATAATGCTATGATGAAATTGATTAGGTCGGAAAAACGCTTTAACGAAATTCCGTTGGAAAATATTTTGGACAACGAGGGTGACCAAATGCTTGCATACAGGCGTAAAAATCTGCTTTTCGTCTTTAATTTCAACCCGCACAAATCGTTTGAGGACTACGGCTTTTTGGTTAAAAAGGGCGCATACAAGGTTGTTTTGAACACTGATGCAGTCGAGTTCGGCGGTTTTGGCTTGGCAGACGACAGCATAATACACCACACCCAACCAAGCAACTACATCAATAAAGAGTGGCTAAATCTCTATATTCCAAGTCGTAGCGCAGTGGTGCTCAAACTGAGCAAATGATTTATAAGAACACAAATTTCACAAATAACACAAATTTACACAAATGGTATTTATTGATTATCAACAAAATACCATTTTTTAGAATTATTTTTCTGTGTAAATTTGTGTTATTTGTGAAATTTGTGTTCAAAAGCACTCAAAATAGGGTCTTCTACGTCCAACCTGCCGAAAACCTGCTCTGATGCGGCTCTACAACCGCCTTTGCACTTTTGCCAATGTTCGCAATTTTCGCAAAATTTAGGTACGTTTCCTTTCCACAACTCTGCATATTCGTTTGATAAAATTTCGGAAATATTGTTTTTAAAAATATTTCCTGCCACAACAGGCGAATGATTACAAAGACGAATATTTCCGTTAATATCAAGAGTTACAGGACGTTGCAGCGCATTAAACGAACAATGCCCAAAACCGATATTTTGGTAATCTTTCGGGTCTAACAGGCAAATTGGCGAGCAGACATTTGAGGAAAGCCGCAAGCCAAGTTCTGACGATTTTTCGTTGGCAATTTTAAATGCAGCGCGCAGTTCATCGGGCGTAGCGGAAATTTCGAGCGGTTGCGCACAACCCTTTCCGCCGATGTTGTAGCGGTTGAGCATAATGCGTTTGCAGCCCAAAGAGTTGATAAAATCGAGCGTTTCGCCCAAAACATTGACATTAAATTTTGTGATAACCACCACCGGCACCACCTGCCCACCGAGCGCAAGCACCTGTTTAACTGAATTAACCGACTTCTGCCAACTGCCTTTTACCTGCGCCATTTTGTCGTGAATTGCCTCTTGCGCTGAATGTACAGGAAATTCAAACAGCCCAACGCCCATTTTGAGCAGTTTAGCGTATTGATTTTCAGTGCCTTGCGTGCCGTTAGAGATAAGCGTAATCTGCTTGCCGTTCATTTTGCAATGCAGCGCAACTTCCAAAAAACGCTCAGATAGAAATGGCTCGCCGCCCGTCAGCGCAACCGATTTTATGCTCGCCTGACGAAAAATTTCGCTCAGCGTTTCGGTCGCTTTTTTATACGAATTGAACGGCACACGCTTTGCGCCGTCCATTTTCCAAATATTATAACAATAGACGCAATCAAGGTTGCATCTATCGGTAATTTCAAATGCTATGTGAGAAAGTTCTGTCATTTTTTTAATTTTGATTTTCGGGAATTTCTGCAATATCATAACACATAACTTCGGGAATTGTATCCGCAATATCATAACACATTGGTGGTGGTGGCACATAACAAGTTGGTCCGGGGTCATAACAAGTCGGACGACAAGAATTTGCAGAAACTGCAATACCGCTCACAACTAAAACCCCAAAAAACAATTTTGGGCTTACAAAAATTTTCCAGCCATTTGTTTTATCAGCCAAAAACGAGAAAATTTTGTATAAAAGTTTAATAATTTTGTTTTTCATAATATTTTAATTTTTATTTTCCTTTGTACATTCCGTAACACACCTTACACCACTCATCATCGCTTTCTGTCTCATATTCTACAAAATCAATCACATAACAAACAATAATATTTTCGGAAGTTTCAGAACTATCTGATTTTGGAGCACAAGAATTTGTCGACATTGTCGTAATTCCTATAATCAAAGCCCCAAAAAATAATTTTGGGCTTACAAAAATTTTCCAACCATTTGTTTTATCAGCCAAAAATGAGAAAATTCTGTATAAAAGTTTGATAATCTTGTTTTTCATAATGATAATAATTTTTGAGTTATATTATATAAGACGAATATTTAAAAAAAATGTTTCAAAAAAGTTTTACTTTTAATAAAATTTAACTTATTGTTTTTGCCGTCATTTCGACCGAAGGGAGAAATCGCGGGTTGTTTGTAGATTTGTTTTGCTGCTATTTGCACGCGATTTCTCCCTTCGGTCGAAATGACAGGTTGTTTCATTGTAAAATTCAACTAGATTTTGATACCGCAAAATTAATCAAAAAAACAATATAAAAAATCCGTGTTTATCTGTTAAATCTGTGTTATCCGTGTGCTACAGCACTTTCAAAAAGTCAAATTATATGAAATCTGAAAACCCTTATAAGCGGGAATTGTGCGACAGACGCCACCCGAACAATTATAACCCTCTTTTGTGCGGACATAGCCCGCTTGTATGCGGTGCGCACCAATGTTGTAGGTTGCCGAAACCATATAATAATGCTGCTTGTTTTCTGAATTTCCGAGATTGTACATATCTGATAATGAAATCATTAGCGAACGGAAAAGCGAAAATTCCACCAACGCATAAACCCAATCGCCGTAGTTGTTGCCGTTGATTTTTTCGTCAAATTTACCTTCCGATTGTTTGAAAAGATACTGCAATTCGGTGCGCATAGCGAAGTTTTTTTGCGGCTGATACTTCATTTCCGCAACCAAAATATGCGATTTTACAAAATTAGCATTAATATTTTCCTGCTCTCTTTTGCTAATCGGGTTGCTCATATCAACTTTTCCCTCAATCACAAATTTATTATAATTTTGGAATAGATAAGTGGCTGATAATGAAAATATTTTAGATATTTTTTTATTAAATTCAAGATTAACATCAAAATAATATGTGTCGCCAAAACCGAAAAATTTTGCTTTGTAGCCATTGCTGCCCATTACGTTGTAATCATTCGCGTTTGGAAATTTTGGGTTGTAGGTGTTGCCGTCCAAATCGGGCAAAAATTCTTTTTTCAGACCGCAAATATACGATGCGTTTAACTTAAAATTTGTGCCGTATTTTCCGCCCATTTTTGTACCTTTTTTGAAGTTATAACCGAAACTGCCTTGAAACGCCCATTCGCCCAATGGCTGCGTGGCGTAAGGGTGCAATGTCGCCAAAGCGTAGGTGTGTGTTTGCGTAAATGCGGGCAGATGGTTAATAAAAGTTGAAGTTGGACTTTTTGACGAGCGCGCGCTGCGAAACGACATATTATCGCTGCGCTTTGCTTGAAAAAGCGCGCTCATACCTTTTTGCGAATAGGTTGCCGAAAGCAGCAGAGCAGAGCCGTTTTTGTAGATATAGCCGTTGTCTGCGCTCGGGTCGTTTGCCTTAATCGCATATTCCGCCAAAACTGACCAATTGCCTTGCTGAATTCTAACGCGGAAATCGGCAGCAGCAACATTTTTCGGTAGATTTAACTTTGAAAAATTATCGCCAAGCCGAAAAATATCTTCGTCAAGTTCATAGCGGCTTACGAACGAACTGCCAACAAGAATATTCCAATTTTTTTCCTGCAATTTTGGCAGCCATTCATCAATATTCAGTTCCAAATCGCTGCCCCAAACCGCACCTTGAGTAAAGTCAAAACCAAAAGAGTTTGTTTTGTCGTAATTAAAATATACTCTCTGCACGCCGCCGAGCATTTTAAACACTACGCCCTTATGTTGCATTGCAAACTTTGCGCCACGCAACGAATTATCAATGCCAAGTGAACGTTCTTCATAAGTTCGGAAAATCAAACCGCTACCGAATTGCTCGTAAAAATTGCCCAAAGTTAGCGAATATTTTTTGTATTTTGCGGTAACAAAAATATTCGGTAAGCCCGCACCTGCAAAGTTCGGCTCAAAACCGGGCAACGGCTTGTGCAGCAGTTCCAAACGCATTCCCGCATCAACATACTGACTGCCCAAACGCAAGTCCAAATAGGTATTAGAGAGGAATTTGTCGGTGATTTCGCCTGTGTGCAACCCCTCGTCCTCCTGCGGAAAGAGCATATCGGTTTGCAATGCGCCCGAAAAGTTGATTTTTTCCTGCGAAAAAACAACATTGGAACACAAAGCAACAAAAATTAGAACTAAAATTTTATTATTCATATTTTTTTAGTTTGTAAGTTTGTAAGTCGATAAGTCCTTGACTTACAAACTTATCGACTTATTGACTTACCGACTTTGCTGCTATCGCTTGATTAGCCGTAATCGCAATCATATTGTAAATATCATCAACCGAGCAACCGCGCGAAAGGTCGTTAATCGGTGCCGCTATTCCTTGCAGAACAGGTCCTATCGCTGTTGCGCCGCCCAAACGCTCAACCATTTTATAACTGATATTTCCAACCTCCAACGATGGAAAAATCAGCACATTGGCACTGCCTGCCACATCGCTTGTTGGGGCTTTTTGCTTGCCAACAGAAGATACGAGCGCGGCATCGGCTTGCAGTTCGCCGTCAATTTTGAGTTCTGGCGCAAGTTGTTTCGCCAATGCAGTTGCTTCAACAACTTTATCAACCATTTCGTTTTTTGCACTGCCTTTGGTGGAAAAACTGAGCATCGCAACTCGCGGCTCAACACCAACCATATTTTTCATCGTGTTGCCCGATGCAACTGCGATTTGCGCCAATTCGGCAGCCGTTGGGTTTGGCGAAACCGCCACATCAGCGACAAGCACAAAACCTTTTTCGCCGTACTGCTGTTCCTTTGAAAAAAGCAGCATCGCACCCGACACAACGTTAATTCCCGGTGTTGTTTTGATAATCTGCAAGGCAGGACGAAGCACGTTGCCGGTGGTGTTTTGCGCACCTGCAAGTTCGCCATCTGCATCGCCGTTTTTTATCATCAAGCAGCCAAAATAGAGCGAATTTTTAACCAACTCCACCGCCTCTTCGCGCGTTAAACCCTTGCTTTTGCGCAGTTCAAAGAGCAAATCGGTATATTTCTCCGAAAATTCGCTGCTTTCGGGGTTGATAATCTGCGCTTTTTCGATATTCTGCAAGCCATTATCGGTAGCGATTTGAAGAATTTTTGTTTTGTTACCAAGCAAAATAATTTTGGCAATACTTTCAGCCAAAATTCTGTTAGCCGCTGTTAAAGTGCGGATTTCTTCTCCCTCAGGAAGTACGATTCTCTGCGGGGTTTGCTTTGCCCGCTCAATAAATTTGTGTAAAATTTCCATTGTATTGATTTTTTTCCCTGAGCGGCGTTTCGCTTCGCTACACTTGCACAGGGTTATTAATATTACGTCCTTTCAGGACTTGATTGCATTTTTTATTTTTTTATTTGATTATCTTTCAAATTGAGTTTTTATTGATTCTTCGTGAATAATTTCAAATATTTTTTTAATAAAATCAGAATTTAGATTTTTGCTAATTGCTTGATTTATACATTGTTGTAGAATTTCGTTGTAGCGGTTGCTTTGCAAAACGGCGATAGAATTTTTCTTTTTATAATCGCCAATTTCCTGCGAAATTTTCATTCTTTGAGCAAGAATTTCAATTAAAGATGAATCCAAATCGTCAATTCTGCGGCGAAGTTGCGTAAGAATTTCGGTTTTGGAATTTGTATCATTAATAACTAAATTTTGCAACAATTCCGCCAACTCTTTGGGCGTAATTTGCTGATTTGCATCACTCAACGCCTCGCTCGGACAACAATGAACTTCGAGCATTAAGCCGCTGTAATTGAGTTGCATTGCCTGCTGTGCTACTTTTGCTACAAGCGATTTTTCGCCTGCAATATGGCTTGGGTCGCAAAGCATCGGAATTTCTGGCATTCGGCGGCGAAACTCAATAGGAACGTGCCACTGCGGGTTATTGCGGTAAAATGTATCGCTGCCAAAACCACGATGAACAGCCGTAATTTGCTCAATACCTGCATTTTGCAGCCGTTCCACCGCGCCGAGCCAAAGCTCCACATCGGGTGTAACGGGGTTTTTAACCAAAATCGGCACATCGCAACCTTGTAACGCATCTGCAATTTCCTGCACAGCAAAGGGGTTTGTAGTTGTGCGCGCACCGAGCCAAAGAATATCAACGCCCGCATTCAGTGCAAGGGCAATATGCTGAGGATTAGCCACTTCCACAGCGGTTTTCATTCCTAATTCCTGCTGCACACGTTTTAGCCACGCTAAACTCTCTTCACCCGCACCTTGAAAATCGCTTGGCTTTGTGCGCGGTTTCCATACGCCCGCACGAAAAACTGAAACTCCCATTTCCGAAAGTTCCTTTGCCGTTGCAAGCACCTGTTTTTCGGTTTCGGCACTGCAAGGACCAGCGATTATAAAGGGCTTTTTCAATTAAAAATTAAAAGTTGAAATGGTATGAACTGAAATTACATTTTTATTGAATAAATAATGATTATAACTTGCTATTATTTCTAAATAAACACAAATTGGTATTAATACAAACAAAACACTATCTAATCTATCAAGAAAACCGCCGTGTCCGGGCATAATATTACCCGAATCTTTCACACCGATTGTGCGTTTGATTAAACTTTCAAACAAATCGCCTAATGTGCCAAAAATTACGATTATTAATGCAAAAATTAGCCATTGCCAAAAATTTAAATTATAATAAAAATTAACATAAAATATTTCTTCGGGCAAATATTTAAACAAAAGATAAGCGGCAATAAATGAACCGATTAAACCACCAAAAAAACCTTCCCAAGATTTTTTTGGTGAAATTCTTTCAAACATTTTATGTTTTCCAAATGTTGAACCACTCAAATATGCAAAAGAATCATTTACCCAAATGATTATGAAAATAGCAAGTAGAAAAATTGGAATAGAATAGTTTTTTATTATAATCATAAAGAGAAATGGCACTGCAATATACATTTGCCCTAAAAAAGTATAGGCAATATTATTAATTGGGTTTGTTTTTTTTCTAAAAATTTCAGTTATAAAAATAGAAATTATTAAACATATATAAAAAATCATAAAAATAGGAACAATAGAATTATATAAATTAAATAAATAATTTTCACTATAATCTATATCATTTTCATATATATATTTTCTTAAAAACATTACAAAAACACACAAAAACAAAACAAAACTTCCCATAGCCCCCAACCACGCCAGCGCATTAACATTTTCCTGTTTGTTGGTTAATTTGTGAAATTCGTAGGTTGTGAGCGCAGCCAAAACGGCAAACACCGCCGCAAAAGCAAAATCGTTCCACAATATCGCCCACACAATCAGCGCAACATAAACCGCGCCGCTTAAAGTTCTGATTATTAAGGTTTTCATAATATTATAATTTTAAAATGAAATTTTTTGCAAAGATACAAAAAAAGTAAAAATTAATAATTAAAAATTAAAAGTTTTTTTGATTTTTAGGATTACATATTTTGAAAAATTAAATGTATCTTTGCATTTAATTTTTCAAAATAATGAAATCACTCGAAATCACCTCTTTACAAACAATAAACCAAACCGCAAAGCTGTTTTTGGAGCAAATCGGCGACAAAAAAGTGTTCGCTTTTAATGGCACAATGGGTGCGGGAAAAACCACCTTTATCAAGGCAATTTGCCAAGAACTCGGCGTGAATGAGACAATCAACAGTCCGACCTTTTCTATTATCAACGAATACGAAGCCGATAATGGAAAAATTATCTATCACTTTGACTGTTACCGAATTAGCAATGTGAAAGATGCAATAAATATCGGTGCAGAGGACTACCTTTATAGCGGAAATTTCTGTTTTATTGAGTGGGCGGAAAATATTTTGCCGATTTTGCCGTTAGATACTGTGGAGGTTGATATAAAAGAGGTGGAAAACCAAAAAAGAATGATTTACTTTAAATGAAAAAACTCATTTTTCTAACAATTTTTCTCTTTCAAATATTTTCTTTGAAAGCGCAACTCAACACCGACAAACTTATGAATGTCGGTGCTAATGCGTTGTATTTTAAGGATTATGTGCTTTCAATTCAGTATTTTAATCAAGTTATAAAAGCAAAGCCATTTTTGGACAAGCCATATCTGTATCGGGCAATTGCAAAGATAAATCTTGAAGATTACACGGGCGCATTGGCTGATTTAGAGATAGTTATAGACAAAAATGAGTTTATTCCAATGGCGTATTATGCACGCGGCTTTATCTATAATCGGCTGCAAAAATACGAATTGGCGGAAGAAAGTTTGACAAGAGCGTTGTATTTAAGTCCCGAAAATACTACATATTTGATTGCGCGATTGGAAAGTTTTGATTATCAAAAAAAGTATGAAGAGGAGTTGCGGGATTTGGACTTTTTGATTGGCAAACTTGGTTCTGCGCCCGAACTTTCGCTTGAAAAAGGGCGCGTTTTGGTGCTTTCGGGCGACACGCTCGGGGCGTTCAACACAATGGACAAACTTGTGCAAAAAGACAGCACAAATGCAGATGCTTGGGGTGGGCGGGCGTTGATTAATATGTTTTTAGATAAAAAAGACGAGGCGCTGCACGACTACAACGAGGCAATAAAGCGCAATTCGCAAAACCCCGGACATTTTATAAATCGCGGAAATTTGCTTTATGAAAAGCACAATTACCGCGCTTGTTTGAGCGATTACGATAAAGCGATTTCGCTTGCACCGAGAAATGAACAGGCACTTTTCAACCGCTCGCTTTTACGCTACGAAATTGGCGATTACAACAATGCCTTAGTTGATTTGAACAATCTTATCGAAATTGACCCGCAACTTTATGAGGCGATTTATCAGCGAGCCGTTGTAAATCAGAAACTTGGCAATTTTGAAAAATCAATTCCCGATTTCACAAAAATTATTGAGCGTTACCCCGAATTTACACCTGCATATCACGCAAGAGCGTTTGCATACGGTATTACAGGCAATAGAAAAGCATCTTACAACGATACGCAAAAAGCAATAAAAATTGAGGAAGAACACAAAAATAACAAAGACAAGAAAAAACCGCAACAACCTGATACAGAAGCGAAAATTGCACAAGATAAATCTTCCGTGAGCAATTGGTCGAAACTTTTTGCCTCATCGCAATCGGAAGCGGAGGACAACAACCGCTACACTAATAATGTGTTGCGTGGAAATGTGCAAAACCGCAATGCAGAGGTAGAAATGCAAAACGATTTTGTGCTGTCGCCGTATCAAAAAAATGAAGTTATAAGGGAGAGAAAATTTTTCTTTCCTCTGTTAAACGAAATGAACAGAAGAAATCAAAAAGAGATGTCGTTAAGATTTGTAAATCAGGAAGTTGCACTGACTGATGCGTTAATAAATTATCATTTTAAAATGATTAACGAGATTTCGGAAAAGATTGATAAAGATAGAAAAAAATCCGATTTGTATTTTTTACGTGGAATAAATAATGCTCTTGTTCAGGACTTTAACTCGGCGATTGAGGATTTTTCTGCTGCCATTTTGAACGGCGCAGATGCTTTGGCATACTTTGCTCGTGCTGCTATGCGCCAAAAGCAACTCGAAGTTTCGATTGCGGGCTTGCTTGCCGAAGAGAGCGCTAAAAACGATTTGCAAACAACTCTTTTTTCCGACAAAAAGTTTGCCCGCGACTACGAAATGATTTTCCGCGACTACGACAAAGCAATAGAACTTGCACCCGACTTCTGCTTCGCGTGGTTCAATCGTGCGAACCTTTTGTGTTCGTTAAAGGACTATAAATCAGCCATTTCTAACTTTTCAAATGCCATTGCCATTAATCCCGACTTTGCAGAGGCATATTTCAACCGCGCCCTAACCTACATCTACACAGGCGAAAATGAAAAAGGCATCGCCGACCTAAGCAAAGCGGGCGAACTCGGAATTTATCAGGCATATAATTTGTTGAAAAAAATAAGAAATTAAGTGTTTTTGCAAATATTTTGCTATTTCAAAAATATTTTATACTTTTGCAGTGTATTTTTTTAACAGAAATACAGCGTATTTTTAGCGTTTGCTATTCTTGTGTCGAAAAAATTAGGAACTTTTTAAATATGAGAATAAGTATAATGCTCGCGAAATGCGGGCTTTGCTTATTTATATTACAGGTCTCCTAATACCTCCGACACGGATTAGTTTAGTCCGTATTTATTTATTTTAAAATCAAATATTAACAAAAAATCAATTTTTTAACAAATTAAATTTTAAGTCAAATGACAAAACAAAAAACTTTTTTGAGGAATGTGGTTGCGGTAGCAATCTGCCTCGCAGGAACGACAATGTTTTCGGGTTGCGACAATGGAAATGACCCGAATGAACAAACAGGCAAACTCGTAAGCCGAGTTTCTTTTTCTTACATTGGAGGAGGAGATGACTTTGCAGAAGTTACAAGCGCAAATAGCGTATTTAAGTACGACGACCAAAATCGGATTATTGAAATAGCCGATTATTTTATTCTTGCGATTGGGAAAAAAGCGACATTTACTTATTCTGCCAATGAAATGAAAATGATAGCAGGATTTAATGGTGGAGGTGATACCGAGTGGAACGGCAAAATTGACTATACCGCTCAATTAGATGAAAATGGTTTTATTAAATCAGCCGTTTCTATATGGAGAAATTTAGATACCAATGAAGAGGATGTTGTTTCTTGGACAGCGACTTATTCTAATGGTTTTCTTAACAAACTCACATATCCAGACAGAACTACAAATTTCACTTGGAATAATGGAAATTTAGTTAAAATAGAAACGCAAGCATACGGAGAAACAGAAACATTAAATATCTCGTATGACTACACGCTGGAAAACAACTTAACAAATTTGGATATAAATTGGACTACAAATGTAGCGTATTGGTATTTAGATGATATGCTTGAACCTTTGGTATTACCCCAACTCGAATTTTTCGGACAAAGAAGCAAAAATTTGATAAAAAAGGTAACAATAACATTCAGCGGTGGCTACGAAAGCGAAACATATAATTATCAGTATAAATTTGACAAAAACGGAGTTTTAACAAATTGCTATATAGATGACATTTTTGTGTTTGAATTTGATTACAAATAATGCCTGCAACTAACTGACGGCTTGGTGTGCTCGGCTCACTTGAAATATTAAGGGCGAAGTTTTTCTTTCGCCCTTACATTTTTCATTCTACATTAATTACTTGATGTCCTATATCTTTTCGCCAAAAAAGGTTATCGCATTCGATTTTGGAAATTTCGTTTAAAACTTTTGTTTGCGCCTCTTTGAAAGTGTCGGCTAATGCGGTGATAAAGAGCACTCTACCGCCGTTTGTGAGCAGTTTGCCGTTTTCAAATTTCGTTCCCATTTGGAAAACCTGCGCATCAACTTTATCGAGATTTTTGATTTCAAAACCCTTTGCGTAACTCTCGGGGTAGCCCTTTGAGGCAAGCACAACGCCCAAAGCGCACTGCGTATTCCACTGAATATTAGGTGTTTTGCCGTCAATCACATCGTTGAAAATATCAAAAATGTCGCTTTGCAGACGCGGCAATATAACCTCAGTTTCGGGGTCGCCAAAGCGTGCGTTAAATTCGATAACTTTTATTCCGTTTGTGGTTTTTATTAAACCGCCGTAAAGTATGCCGCAAAATTCGCAATCTTCTGACAATAAAGCATTTGCTGTTTTTTGCATAATGTTTTTTAATGCAAAATTTTCGTCCTCTTTTGTGATAAACGGCAGTGGCGAATATGCGCCCATTCCGCCCGTGTTTGCCCCTTTGTCGCCGTCAAAAGCGCGTTTGTGGTCTTGCGCCAACGCCATTGGAAACACATTTTTGCCATTCACAAAGCACATAAACGAAAATTCAGGTCCTGCCAAAAATTCCTCTATCACAACCCTGCCTTGCCCAAATTTTCGGTGTAAAAGCATATCATCAAGCGCAGATTTTGCCTCATTAAAAGTTTGCGCCACCACCACGCCCTTGCCTGCCGCAAGTCCGTCATATTTTAAAACAATCGGTGCGCCTTTTTGCGTAATATATTTAACAGCAATATCATAATCATCAAAAACTTGATATTCGGCAGTGGGAATATCATATTTTTTCATTAAGTTCTTTGCAAATTCTTTGCTTGATTCTATCTGCGTAGCGCGTTTTGTCGGAGCAAAAATTTTGAGATTATTTTGCAAAAAAACATCGGCAACGCCCGCCGCCAAAGCGATTTCGGGTCCCACAATGGTTAAATCAATCTCATTTTTCAACGCAAAAGCGAGCAGAGCGTCAATATTTGTTTCGCTAATATTCTCACAATTAGCAATTTGCGCAATTCCCGCATTACCGGGCGCAGCAAAAAGTTCGGTAACTTTTGCCGATTTTTTCAAACTTTCGCAAATGGCGTGTTCTCTGCCGCCGCCGCCAATAACAAGCACTTTCATAAACTAAAAACTAAAAGTTAAAAACTAAAAGATATGAAGATAAAAACTAAAAAGATAAAAACTAAAAGTTCAGCAAAACCAACTTTTAGTTTTTAGTTTTTAACTTTTAACTTTCTGCGGGTTGATAGCGCAAAACATCTTCTATAAGCGTTTCTGCAACCGAAATAATGTTATAATCGGACTGTGTGGTTTTGTGAAATTCTATTAAATTCTCGATAGATTGTTTCAAATTTTCGGCTTTTATCAAATAAAAAGCCGAAACCTTTTTCTCAACTTCCTTTTGCTTTTTTTCGTCAAAATCAACCGAAGCAAAGGTAATTTTCGCCTTAAACCATCTGTCGCCGATTGGATTGTCGATAATTTCGGCAAATTTCACTTTGCGAATTTTTCCAATCACAATTTCGCCACTGTTAAACGGCGTAACCTCTTCTATAACGCGGTTTTCCACCTCTGCAAACATCAGCGCATCAACCAAAAAAAGTTTGTTTTCCTTTTTCAATAAGCCGTCTTCGCCACCAAGTGTTTCATACAAAACATTACATTCAAACCAATTCATATTTTTTTGTTTTTAAAAATTCAAGGTGCAAAATTACAAAAAAAATCAAAATAAAATTGAGATAGATTTCATTTTTTGCATATTTCACATTTTTTTAGTATCTTTGCAGCCCATTTTTTTGTAAATTTTTTAATGCTATTTTAATGGAATTTTCAGCAAAGCAAATCGCCGAAGTTTTGAAAGGCGAAATAGTTGGCAATCAAGATGTTGCCGTCAATAACTTTTCAAGAATAGAGCAGGGCGAGAAAGGGACTTTAACCTTTCTTGCAAATCCAAAATATACCCCTTTTATCTACACAACGCAAGCCGATATTGTGCTTGTTAATAAAGATTTTGTCGCCGAACAGCCAATTTCGGCGACTTTAATTAAGGTGGAAAACGCTTATCAGGCGTTGAGCCAACTGCTCTCATTGGTAGATAGTATGAAGCCCAAAAAAGTGGGTATCAGTCCAAAATCGGACATTGCTCAGACGGCAAAAATTGGCGAAAATGTGTTTGTAGGCGCGTTTGTTACCATTGGCGAAAATTGCAAAATTGGAGATAATGTAAAGATTTATCCAAACACGCAAATTAATGATAATGTGGTAATTAAAGCAAATTCGACAATTTATAACAATGTTTCTATTTGCAAAAATTGCGTTATAGGCGAGCGAAATATTATTCATTCAGGGGCTGTGATTGGTGCTGATGGCTTCGGTTTTGCGCCCGATGAACAAGGACGTTACAACAAAATTCCGCAAATTGGCAACGTTGTTCTTGGCAATGATGTGGAAATTGGCGCAAATGCCACTATTGACCGTGCCACAATGGGCTCAACAACTATCGGCAATGGCGTAAAAATTGATAATCTTGTGCAAATTGCGCATAACGTAGAAATTGGCGACCACACCGCAATCGCGGCACAGACAGGCATTGCCGGCTCAACAAAAGTGGGCGAGCGCTGCATTTTTGCGGGACAAGTTGGTGTTAATGGGCATATAACTATTGCTGATAAATCGATTTTCGGTGCGCAAACGGGAGTTACAAACCATATAAAAGAGAGCGGTGCATATCAAGGGTCGCCGCATTTGCCTATTGGCAATTTCCGCCGTTCCTCAGTCGCTTTCAAGCAACTGCCCGAACTTTTGCAGACGATTTATAGGTTGGAAAAAGAGGTGAAAGAACTTAGGGGTTAGAAATAAGCCGTCATTTCGACCAAAGGGAGAAATCTCTGCAAACAAAAACAGATTTCTCGTTATCACTCGAAATGACAGCAAAACTTTAAATTGTTTTATGGCACAGAAAATCAAATTTTCATTTATAAAAATGTTTTTTCAGCTATTTTCGTTTTTGGCTGATAAAACAAATGGTTGGAAAATTTTTGTTCAACCAAAGTTGGTGCTTGGAACAATGATTTTGGGTTTCGGAATGGCTGCCTGCAATTCAACAGAAAAAAAATCACAAGTAATAGATTGTTATGTAATGGTTGATGATACTGACACAATAAAAACAGAAGTAACAGATACGCTTGTTAATGATACTTCAAAAAATGTACTTGTGCCACCAGAAGTTCTTATATTGTGTTATGATGTTGCTATGTGTTATATAGTTACACCACCTGATACAACAGAAAAAACAATCGAAATCAATCCTGATTCAGTGTATAGTATTGTAGAAATAAAAGCACAATTTCCGGGCGGACTTGAAGAACTTCACAAATGGCTCAAAGATAATATAAATTACCCCATTGTTGCAGTAGAAAATGGTATTCAAGGCAAGGTTTTTGTAAATTTTATTGTGCGTTCAGATGGGCGTATTGATGGCGTGAGAATAGCAAGAGGCGTTCATCCATTGCTTGATAGAGAGGCAGATGACTATAAACTATAAACTATAAACTATAAATTATGTCTAAACAAAAAACTTTAAAATCAGAATTTTCGGTCTCGGGAAAAGGGCTGCACACAGGCGTTTTTGCGAACTTAACAGCAAAGCCCGCACCTGAAAATCACGGCATTGTGTTTTGTCGAGTTGATTTGTCTGAAAAACCACTTATTCCAGCCCTTGCTGAGTTTGTATCGCAAACAAGCAGAGGCACGGTATTGAAAGCAGGCGAGGCGACAATCAGCACAGTAGAACATTTATTATCAACGCTTTACGCTTTTGGAATAGATAACTGCCTTATCGAAATTGACGCACCCGAAGTGCCAATTTTAGACGGCAGCGCAAAATATTTTGTAGAAAAAGTTAAAGAAGCAGGTTTCGTTTTGCAGGAAGAGGAAAAGAACTATTTTACCATTACTCAAAAAATGGTTTTTTATTCCGAGGATAAAAAGTCGTCAATAACGCTTTTGCCCGATAATGAATTTTCTGTTCAGGTGTTAATCAGTTATGATTCAAAGGTTTTGAACAATCAATATGCCATTTTGGACTCGATGGACGACTACGAAGAGCAGATTTCGCCTTGCAGAACTTTTGTCTTTGTTCGTGAACTTGAGCCGCTGCTAAAAGCGAATTTGATTAAAGGCGGCGACTTGGAAAACGCAATCGTAGTCAATGATAGCGTGGTTAATAAAGAGGAACTCAAACGCCTTGCCGATTTGATGAACCAGCCGTGTCCCAAAGGTGATTCGTTTGGCTATATCAACACCGATTTGCTTTTCGACAATGAGCCTGCGCGCCACAAACTTCTCGATTTAATCGGCGATTTTTCGCTTATCGGACGTCCTTTGAAAGGCAGAATTATTGCCTCACACCCGGGGCACAAAGTCAATACCGCATTTGCTTTGCAGTTGAGAAAGGAAATCAAAAAGTACGATGTTTTTGTGCCCGCAATTAACCTCAACGCCGAGCCGATAATGGACATCAACAAAATCAAACAACTTTTGCCGCACCGCTACCCGTTCCTTTTGGTTGATAAGGTGTTTGAAATCGGTGAAAATCACATTGTTGCAACAAAAAATGTAACGTATAATGAAATGCAGTTTATGGGGCATTTTCCAAACGAGCCGATTATGCCGGGCGTGCTGCAAATTGAGGCAATGGCGCAAACAATGGGAATCTGGATGCTCAATTCGGTGGAAGCCCCGAGTGCGTATTCAACCTATTTCTTGAAAATTGATAATGTAAAATTCCGTCATAAAGTTGTGCCGGGCGATGTGATGATAATGCGCACGCACTTGCTGTCGCCGATTAAACGCGGCATTGCATCAATCAAGGGCTACGTTTTTGTTAATGGAAATATCGCTACCGAAGCCGAAATGATGGCTCAGATAGTGAAAAATAAGTAAGAATCTGTTATTTTTTAGTTGAATTTAAAAATTAATTTTTTGATATAAAAATTTGGTTTTTAATAAAAAATGTATTACCTTTGCAAGGTGTTTTGTGTGTTATCAAAACACCTGTTTTTTATACTAAAAAAGATATGAATAAAACCATATTTATTACTGGCGGAGCGGGCTTTATTGGTTCGCACGTTGTTAGGTTATTTGTAAAAAAATATCCTGATTATCAAATTGTTAATCTTGATGCTTTGACCTACGCGGGCAATTTGGAAAATCTTACTGATGTGTCAGAAAAGCCAAACTATCGCTTTGAAAAAGTTGATATAACCGATTTTGAAAAAGTCGATTTTTTATTCAAAAAATATCTTCCGTGCGGCGTAATTCACCTTGCTGCCGAGAGCCACGTTGATAGGTCAATTACCGACCCGTTTGTTTTTATTCGTACTAATGTGTTGGGAACGTGCAACTTACTGCATTGCGCAAAGGAACTTTGGAAAAATGCTTTTTCCGATAAAAGATTCTATCACGTTTCCACAGACGAGGTCTATGGCGCACTTGAAGATGACGGCACGTTTTTTACCGAAGAGACAAAATATGATCCGCATTCGCCGTATTCAGCTTCTAAAGCGAGTTCCGACCATTTTGTGAGAGCATATCACGACACTTACGGCTTGCCGATTGTTTTGAGTAATTGCTCAAATAATTACGGTTCGCACCATTTTCCCGAAAAACTTATTCCATTGGCTATCAATAATATAAAGCACAAAAAACCGATTCCAATTTATGGGAAAGGTGAAAATGTGCGCGATTGGCTTTTTGTAAATGACCACGCAAGAGCGATTGACGTTATTTTTCATAATGGAAAAAACGGTGAAACATACAATATTGGCGGTAATAACGAATGGAAAAATATTGATTTAATTCGTCTTTTGTGCAAAGTTATGGACAAAAAACTTGGTAGGGCAGAGGACGAAAGTGCAAAACTGATTACTTTTGTAACCGACCGCGCGGGACACGATTTGCGTTATGCTATTGATGCATCAAAATTGCAGCGTGAATTGGGCTGGACACCTTCTTTACAATTTGAAGAAGGGCTTGAAAAAACAGTTGATTGGTATCTTGCCAACGAAAAATGGATTGAAAATGTTACTTCGGGCGAATATCAAAGTTATTATGAAAAACAATATAATTCAAAGTAAAAACAGAAAAATTATGATAAAATTTTTTAAAAATTTAATTTTACTTTTTGCAATTTTTGCAATGTTTTCTTGCAATTCTAAAAAAATTGCATATTTCAGAAATATAGAAGATGCCGCTCTCACAGCACAAGTACCGGATGCGATTATCAAAGTCGGAGATGTGCTTTCAATCATTGTTTCGGGTGAAGACCCTGCGGTTGTTTCGCAATTTAATTTGCCTTTGGCGGTAACAATGCATTATAGTGATTTACGCGCAGGTACGACTGCACAACAATTGCAACCCTATATTGTGGAAAGAGACGGCACGGTAAATATTCCTGTTTTGGGAAGAGTTGCGATTGCGGGTTTGTCGCGACAGCGGGCGGCTGAGGAAATTGAAACAAAGTTGCTTGCATACGTCAATAAACCGATAGTTACAATTCAGTATTTGAATTTTAAGGTTTCTATTTTGGGAGAAGTGGCTCGTCCCGGAACGTATCAAGTTACAGACGAAAAAGTTACTTTTCCGCAAGCGTTGGGTTTAGCAGGTGATTTGACAATCTACGGCAAACGCGATAATGTTTTGTTAATCAGAGAAAAAGTAGGCGGCGAAAAAGAATTTGTACGCATAAATCTAAACAAAGCAGGCATTTTGTCATCTGACTATTATTATCTAAGACAAAATGACATTATATATGTTGAGCCGAATAAAACGCGATTATTTACAGCATCAACCGCTGTAATATCTATATCGTTAAGTGCAGTATCAACTTTGGCTTCTTTAACAGCAATTATTATTTCGGTTACCAAATAATAAATATTACATTAACAACATATATAAAACCATAAAAAAATAAAATGGAAAATATTGTAAATAATAATCAAACAGACGATTTAGATGTAAAATATATCTTAAAAATCGTGTTAAAATATTGGTATCTTTTTGTGATTTTGCCAATTTTGTGTGTAACTGTTGCTGCTGTGGTTAATAAATTTACAGTTCAAGAATTCACATCAACTGCTTCTATTTTGATAAAAGGTGAAGAAGCGAGTTTGTCAAGACAATTTTTGAATATGAACAGCAACTTGTTTGGCGGTAATAATGGTGAAATTGATGATGAAATTACTGTTATAAAATCTAACCGTCTTTTCAGCGTTTTGGTAGAAAATATGAATTTGCGCACTGAAACGTATATCAAAAAAGATAGACTTTATCGATTGCTGTACCAAAACGAGCCGTTGATAACGGTTTTTCCGCAGAACTTTATGAATAATCTAAAAGGTCGCTTAACAATACACGTATCAAAGCATTCAAAAGGGAGTTTTACCTTTAAATTTGAGATGATAGAAAATAGAGTTACGACAACAGAAAAACACAAAATTAAGAATTTAGATGAGCCGATTCATACTCAATGGGGTGATTTTTTGTTTGTGGAACAACAGAATTTTTTGCCCGAAAAAAATAAATATAATCTGAAAGTTGTAGCATATTCTTTTAAAGGAATGGTTAATCGAATGAACAACCAGATAAATGTTGCTCGAAGTTCTAAAAATTCAAATATTATTGTTTTTACAGTCTCTTCTTCAAACGCAAAAAGAAATGAGGACATTCTAAATAAATTGATGGACATTTATCAGCAAGATAAGATTTATGACCAGAACCAAATTTCACGCCAAATGGCTGAATTTATCACAGAGCGTTTAGGTTTGATTTCCGAAGAGTTGAAAGATGCTGAGCAAAAAGTTGAAAGTTATATGAAAAGACGTGGTATGGCTGATATTGGTGTTCAATCGCGTGAAGTTATTGAAAAATCAAGCGAATATGATAAGCAAATTGTTAATGTAGAAATTCAGTTATCGCTGATTGGAATGATTGAAAATTATCTTAAAAAAAGTGAACCAACCGACTTGTTGCCTGCAAACACAGGCATTCAAGAAACTGCTATAAATGAGATGATTAAGACTTATAATGAAGCCGTTTTGAATTATCAAAAGATGTTGATGACAGCAACACCCGAAAACCCTGCATTAGTAAGATTATTATCTCAAATTAATACACAGAAAGAGAATATTTTAAGTTCAATTGGCAATTATAGAAGGAGCGCGGAAATTACTAAAAACGATTTGAAACGCAAAAGCAGTAATTATCTTTCGCAAATCAAAGAAGTGCCGACAATTCAACGTGAGTTTGCCGATATTTCGCGTCAGCAGCAAATAAAGGAGACGCTTTTTGTATTTTTGCTGCAAAAACGCGAAGAGGCGCAGCTTTCGCTTGCAATGGCAACTTCGTCTGCAAAAATTGTAGAACCCGCATTTACCTTTATAGAACCTAAATCAATGGGTTTAAGAAAAATGGCTATGTTTGCCTTTATTATTGGGCTGATTTTGGCTGCTGCAATAGTTTATTTGTTGCAATTCTTCAAAGATAAAATTTCTTCTTTGGAAGAGGTAAAACGCTACACAAAACTGCCGATTATTGGTACTTTGCCGCCGACTAAAAATATTGATTATGTGGCTATTACATCTGAAAAACCAACTATTTTGGGCGAAAAATTTAGAATGCTTCGTACAAACTTACCGTTTGTTATGCAACACAAAGACGACAAGGTTGTGCTTGTAACCTCTTCTGTGCCTGCGGAAGGCAAATCATTTATCTCTATAAATCTTGCTCTTTCGCTTGCGTTAATCGGCAAAAAAGTTGCTTTGATTGGGCTTGATGTGCGCAAACCACGTTTGGCTAAATATCTAAAAGTCAAAACAAACCCCGGCATTACAAACTTCATTTCAGAGGAAGGAATGTCTTGGCAAAACATTGAACAAAAATTGGAAATAAACAAAAATGTTTCTGTTTTTGTCGGTGGTACAGTGCCGCCAAATCCTTCGGAACTACTTTATAATGAACGTCTTGATTTGTTTATTGATGAGTTGCGCAAAAACTTTGACTACATCATTATTGACTCTGCGCCGGTTGGTGTTTTGACCGACACATTTATTTTAAATAGATTGGTTGATGCAGTAATTTATGTTGTAAAAGCAGGTGTAGCAAGATATTCAGATGTTAAACATTTGAATGAATTGGCTGAAAGTAAAAAACTTACCAATGTTTCTGTTTTGCTTAATAATGTAGAAGAAGAAAATCTTGCTACAAAATATGGGCATTACGGTTATTATTGATTTTTGAAAATCAAAAAGTGCAATGAATATTGTTGATTTACTCAATATCGCAAGCAAATACCCATTTATCGGTGCTTTTGTAACGTTTTTCATTGGCTTTTTGTTTATGCCCTTTGTAATAAAATTTGCAAAGAAAAAAAATCTTGTTGTGCGCCCTAACAAACGTACTTCGCACAATGGTACCGTACCAAATATCGGTGGTTTAGATATTTTTTGTTCATTGCTGTTGATTTTTGTTTTATTACTTATTTTCAATACATTATCGTTGCCGTTCTTCTTCGGTTTCTGTCTGATGTTTATAATCGGTTTTATTGATGATAGGTTGGTTTTGTCAGCAACTTGGAAACTTGTAGGTGAAACGCTTTGTGCATTTTTTCTTATTGTTTGGGCAGGCATTCGTATCACTTCGCTGTATGGAATTTTTGGTATTTACGAATTGCCTTTATGGGCAAGTTATATAATCTCGTATTTCGTATTTATATTGATAGTCAATGCTTTAAACTTGATTGACGGTATAGACGGCTTGGCATCGGGTTTGGGGATTTTCTACTCGCTTTTTTTCGGAATTTGGTTTTATCTTGTTGGCGAAAACTATTACGCGCTTTTCTGTTTTGCATTGTCGGGTTCGCTTTTGATTTTCTTTTTGTACAATGTTTTTGGCAAAAGCAACCGCAAAATTTTTATGGGTGATTCGGGTTCGTTGATGCTCGGCTATCTTATGACATTTTTTGTAATTGAATTTTTAAAAATCAATGCAGAACATTCTATTTCAGAGAGTTACCACTTTTCTGCTGCGCCTGCAGCGGTAATTTGCCTGCTTTTTGTGCCGCTTTTCGATATTTTCAGAGTTGCCTTTACACGAATAAAAAAAGGCATTTCACCGTTTTCACCTGACAAAAATCACATTCATCATTTGCTTTTGGGCTTGGGGTTGAAACATCGCCAAGTTACCTTTGTATTACTTGGTGTAACGCTAATTTTCACGGCATTGGCAGTTTTTGGCAGAAATTTAAATATTTACGTTATCTTTGCAATGGCTTTGTTAATCGGTTATTTGCTGATATTTTTACTTTGGCGCATTGTTGATAAAAAAGGTCAAGAAAATGCAACTTCAAACAATAATTGATATTCAAAAAAATCCTTTAATTAGTCCGAAAAGCAGTTTTTTGCTTTTCGGTTCTTGTTTTGCAGAAAATATCGGCAAAAATTTGCTTGATTTGCATTTTGCAGGCGAGAAAAATCCTTTTGGAATATTGTTTAACCCAGCCTCTATTTCGTGCGCTTTTCGGCGAATTATAAGTGGAAAACTTTTTGAAGAAAGTGAATTGATTGAACATAACGGTTTGTGGCATAGTATGTTGCATCACGGTGATTTTTCTTATAATTCAAAAGAAATAGTTTTGGAAAGGATAAATTCAAAGATGATTTCTACAAAAAATTTATTGCCTCAAATTGACTTTCTGATAATCACTTTTGGCTCTGCGCAGGTTTATTTGCAAAATGGAAATATTGTTGCAAATTGTCATAAACTGCCCGAAAATCTGTTTGAAAGAAAAATGCTAAATATTTCGGAAATTTTTGATGAATATCAAAATTTATTTGAAAAAATTTTTGAAATTAATCCAAATTTGAAGATAATTTTATCGGTTAGTCCTATTCGTTATTTGCGGGACGGCGCAAATCAAAACTCTATCAACAAAGCAACTTTATTGCTTGCTGTTGAGCAACTTACGCAAAGGTTTGAGAACGTAATCTATTTTCCTGCCTACGAAATTTTGCTTGACGAATTGCGCGATTACCGCTTTTTTGCAGATGATATGATTCACCCTTCTGCGGTTGCTGAAAAAATTATTTGGCAAAAATTTTCGGAATGTTTTTTTACCGAAGAGACCAAAAAACACATTCCCAAAATTGAAAAACTAAACAAAATGCTTGCTCATCGCCCAATCAACGATAAGAGCGATGAATACAAGGCTTTCTGTCAAAAAATTGAAGAGTTGAAGAGCGAGATTTTTATAGAATAAACAAAAAAAAGAGTAAAGAAAATTCCCTTACTCTTTTTCTATTAAAAATCAACGCTGTCCTCCGCAGCCCGGTCTGCACGCTTTTTTTGTTGAGGGACAAATTTTGGGTTCTTTTGCATCGTAACCGATTTTTGCCAAAGCCGCTTTCAACGTTTCGGGAGTTGTTTTTTTCGCATCATAAGTGATTGTGAGCATTTTGTTTGGCAAATCAAACTTCAAGTCCTTTACCCCTTTCTCGTAAGAAATTTTACTGGTAATTTTCTTTTTGCAAGTTTCACACTCCATTTTTGCGATGTGGAAAGTTACTTCGCTTTTTGTGTTTTGTTTAGCGGTTTGTCCGCCTTTTGTGCTTTGTGCGCTGATTGTTAATACGCTCATTACCAAAGCAATAGTAATTAAAAAATACTTTTTCATTTTTGATAAAATTTGAATTAATTATTAGTAAATTTAGATTAATTTTTTATTAAAAGGTTTAAAGCCGCCATCGAAAGCCCGCATAAATTTTTCTTCCGTGCATTGGTCCCCAAATCATTGTTGCATCAAAGTTTGGTGAAAATGGATTTTCTACATCAATAATTGGATTTTTCTGCACAAAGTCAAAAATATTTTCACAACCGAGATAAAAACTCCATTTTTTATAATTTTTTATAATTTGCACATTATTAATTAAAAATGGCTTAAACTCCCTGTTCCAAAGCGGATTATCTTCATTGGGGTCGGCGAGTCGTCCGCCGCCGTTTGCCTGCAAAGTGTAATCGAACTGCCACTTGTTCAGTTTTGTTGCGTAAGACATTGTTAAAAGTGTGCGCCAGCGCGGCGTAAAGGGCTTTTCGCGCAGTTCGCTGTTGATTGTCTGTTTGGCTTCTGTAAAGCGATACGCCGCTGTGATTGTGAAACTTTTTATCACCTCCATAGTTGCCTCAACTTGAAAATTGTGCGAATACGATTTGCCGTTCAAAGCGTAAAAACTGACTGCGTGAGAATTTGCGTCCAAGTCCATAACTGACTGATTTTGAAACTGCGTATAAAAATATTCGGTCATAATACTCAGTTCGCGGTTTTTTATCGGAATGAAAAATTGTGCTGTAATACCGCCGTTCCACGCATTTTCAAGCATAGAATTTTGTGCAATATTAATACGTCTGCTGCTTGCCAAAAAATTATTATTTTCTGCCAAAATATTTGCAGAACGATAGCCCTTGCCAATATTTGCACGCAAATTGATATGCTCAATAGGCGCATATTTTATATGCAGACGTGGAGTAACAAGAAATTTTTTGTAAAAATCATTGTAATCGCCTCTAAGACCTGCCAAAAGCACAAATTTTTCTTGAAAAGTGTAGGTATATTCGGCAAAAATTCCTGTTACAAATTCATTTTTTTTATTTGTAAAATTAAATGGATACAAAGCATAATTGCCAGAACCATCAGGCAAAGGAATAAATTGAGAATTAACCATATTTTCATCAAATTTATCATAATTCAAACTCCAACCTGTCGAAATCTTGTGATTTTTGACAATAAGCGTTTGAAAAATCAAATTTGAATAAAGCGAAAGTTGATTTCCATTATAAGAATTAAATCCGAAAATTCCGTCCTGTTTGTGCCAATTTCCGCTGACTATTAAGCCTATAGATTGTTCTTTTGCAGAATTAAAAACATAGCCGTTTTTTAAGAAAACTTCGTAACGTTGCGTTTCTATGTCAATTTTGTAGGGATTTTCGCCTCTGAGTTGTCCGCCCATACGTTTTTCGTACATTCCTTTAAAAAAAAGTTGCGAAATAAATTTATTTTTGGTGTAATACCAACGATTAATCCCGTTAAATTGGCGCACCATTGGCATATCCATAAAATTATCGCCGTTTCTGTCCTGCTTCCAAAACTCGTCTGAGGCGTGCAATAAAATTCCTGTTGAAAGGGTGCTGTCAATTTTGAAAGCCGCATCAAGATTTGCCTCAACTCGCGCCGCCTCGCTCACAAAAAGATTTATAAAAAGTTTGTCGCTGGTCGGCGGTTTTTTGTATTCAACGTTGATTTGTCCCGTAACCGACTCGTAACCATTTACCACAGAGCCAGCACCTTTGGAAATTGATATGCTCTCCATCCACGTTCCCGGTATGTAACCCAAGCCGTAAATTGAGGCAATGCCTTTTAGGTTGGGTATATTTTCCGTCATCAGTTGAACGTAAGTACCTGATAGTCCGAGCAGTTTGATTTGTTTTGCGCCTGTTGCGGCATCGCTGTACGACACATCAACAGAGGGGTTTGTCTCAAAACTTTCGGACAGATTGCAGCAGGCAGCGCGGCAAAGTTCGTCTGCTGTGATTTTTTGCACATTGAGAATAGATGTGCGCATATTGAATGTGCCTTGTCTTTGTGTAATAACAACTTCATTTAAAGTTTTTGTGCTCTGTTCTAAAACGATTTTTAGAAACTCGCTTGGGTCTTCAACTTTAATAGTATCGCTTTTATAACCTGCGTATTCTACTATCAAAGAGTTAGATTTTTCGGAAATTTCTATCTCAAAATTTCCATCTATATCGGTAATTCCACCGATTATTGTTCCCTGCCAACGAAGCACTACACCTATCAATGCCTCATTAGTATTTTTGTCTAAAACAATACCTTTTACTTGTGCAAAAATATTAATCGGAAACAAAAGAATTATTATTAAATATTTGATTTTCATTGTGTTAATGTTTAAAAATTATATTTTATAACCCCTCCGCCTTCAGCTCGTCCCCTTAATTTAAGGGGACATTTGGGGGCTACTAACTTAAAGTGTTTGCACTGCCTCAATCTTCCCCTTTGGAAAAGGGGAGATGTCCGAAGGACAGAGGGGTTTAGATGTGCTAAACAGAAAATCAAATAATTAGTATAGAAATTTTGGAAAGAATATCTCGTCCTCGAATAAAATGTTTGTGAGGGCAGAGATTATTTTGTGTTTGAAATGATGTTGAATAAGAAGAATTTTGAGCCAAAACTATTGGTAAATCAAGTTCTCTTGGGTCAAATTTCTGATTTTGTGAGTGTTCCACCACAGGAAAATCGACTTTGATATAAACCAAAGCGCATTGATGTTCGTCTGAATGATGATGATTGTCTTTGTCGTGTGCCAAATTGCCACAACAATTTTGGTGTGCTGTCTCTTCGTGGCAAAGTTCAACTTTCGTCGTTTCACACACCGAACAGCAATATTTTATAATATTGTATCCAATGCCTGCCGACAAAAAATAGACAGCTAAAGCAACTACTGAAATATTTTTGAAAATATTTTTCACACTGCAAAATTAGCAATATTTTTCCAAAAACGACAACTTTGTTAGTATTATTTAACAAAAAGAGTTGCCAAATTTTTGACAACTCTTTTTTGATTTCTTGTGCAAAATTAGAATGCATATCTAATTGCCAAAGCGGGATAAAAGTCAAGATAAAGACCTACGCGTCCGGTTCCTCCCCACCAACCAAAGTAGCTGTTTCCAAACCGAGCACCTAAAATAGGTCTTTCTTCAATAGCGATTTGAAGAGGAAAATCGAATGTGTAGGACAGACCTATGTTGCCTGCAACACCTGCATAACCCATATTCCAACCTCTAAATAAATAACCGCCGCCAGCAAGACCTACGCCTGCATAGAAGTCCCAACTACCTGAATTGCCCCATTGTGGTTGAGCAATAATCCAGTTGTATGTGCCTGCAACACCTACACCGTAAAACCAAGGAATATCCAAGTCGGCTTGAATAAAACCTCTATCGTTCAAATAGTGTTGGTAAGAAACTGAAAGACCATAGGTCAATCTTGCACCAATGGCGCGTGGTTGTGCCGTAACGGCTACAAATGTTATCAAAACAAATGTCAAAGTAATGGTAATCTTCTTCATAATACAAAAAATTAAAATTTATAAATTAAATTAATATAATAATACATTTGAGTGCAAAAGTATATATAAAAATATTGTCCATAGTACCCCCCAAAGAGTTTTTTTGTATAATAAAAAATACTTGTGTCCTGTGTCTAATCGCTAGTATCTGTTTTTGGATATCTGAATGTCAGCCACAAGTCAATTATTGCACTGACTATCAATGTAATAATCCAAGATGATTTCCCGACCCATATTGATTTTGTAAGCCAAAACGACTTGTCAATCCACATCAAATAACAGGTTAATATCAAAAATACTGCAACAATAAATTGTTGATTGTTCAATCTACGAATTCTTTTGTCTGTTTGGCGTGGCAGTAACAAAAATCTGAAAATCAGGTTGATAACAACACCTGTGCCAAAAACATAAACGCTAAATTCATTATCTAAAACGTGCAAAACTGCACCTAAAATCAACAATAAATAACCTATAAAAAAGGGTATTGATAATTTTTTGCTTGTCATTTTTATTTAATTCGTTACCAAGGTTCCTATATTTTCACCCAAAATCACTTTCTTCAAATTTCCTACAATGTCCATATTGAACACCACAACAGGCAAGTTGTTTTCTTTGCACATTGCGGTTGCGGTTAAATCCATCACTTTCAGAGCGTTGGTGTAAATTTCATTGTATGTTATTTTGTCAAATTTTTTCGCATTCGGATTTTTTTCGGGGTCGGAATCGTAAATTCCATCAACGCGAGTGCCTTTGAACATTACATCTGCTTCAATCTCTATTCCGCGCAACGATGCACCGGTGTCGGTGGTGAAGTACGGACAGCCAGTTCCTGCTGAAAAAATTACTATATTGCCCGTGTTAAGATAATCAATCGCTTTTGGTTTAGTAAAAAATTCGGCAATTGGCTCCATTCGTATTGCCGTCAGCATTTTGCACTTAACTCCTTGGTTTTCAATAGCCGATTGCAGCGCCAATGAGTTTATAACTGTTGCCAGCATTCCCATTTGGTCACCTTTTACTCTGTCGAAACCGCGTTTTGTTCCTTGCAGACCGCGAAAAATATTTCCGCCGCCGATTACAATTCCGACTTGAACTCCCATTCTCGAAATTTCTGCAATTTGAACAGCATATTCTTCAAGTCGTCCCTCGTCAATGCCGTGCTGCTTGTTGCCCATAAGCGACTCTCCGCTAAGTTTCAATAAGATGCGTTTGTACATAATTTTTCTTTTTTTAACAAAAATAACGCTGCAAAGGTACAACAAATTTACGATTTACGATTTACGATTTACGATTTTTTTGTAATTTTGCAAAAAAATATTAGAAATGGAAAATATTGAAAAGACAATTTTGAAATTGCGCCAAGAACTTGAAACACATAATTATAATTATTATGTGAAAAATGCGCCGACAATTTCGGACTTTGAGTTTGATATGAAAATGCAACAACTTGTTGATTTAGAGAAGATTTATCCGCAATTTACAGATAAAAATTCTCCGTCTCAGCGTGTTGGAAGCGATTTGAGCGCCGCTTTTGAGCAGGTTACGCACCAATACCCGATGTTGTCGCTTGCAAACACCTATTCGGCGGGCGAGATTGGAGATTTTTATAATCGTGTGCAAAAATTCTTAAATGCTGATTTTGAGATAGTTAGCGAATTGAAATATGACGGCACTTCCATTTCGTTGATTTATGAAAACGGCGTTTTAACACAGGCAATAACTCGCGGGGATGGCGTGAAAGGCGATGACGTAACCGCTAACGTGCGCACTATCAAGAGCATACCGCTGCAACTTAAAGGCGATTTTCCTGAAAAATTTGAAATTAGAGGCGAAATTCTGATGCCTTTCGATGTTTTTGAAGAGTTGAATAAAGAGCGTGAAAACCAGCAACTTGCACCTTTTGCCAACCCGCGAAACGCTGCTTCTGGCACGTTGAAACTGCTAAATTCTGCCGAAGTTGCCACGCGGAAACTTGACGCATATTTATACTATATTTTGGGCGAAAATTTGCCGCATAACACTCATTATGAGAATCTTATGAGTGCAAAAGAGTGGGGATTCAAAATTTCCGATTCGGTAAAAAAATGCCACTCTTTGCAAGAAACGCTTGACTATATAAATTATTGGGATATTGAGCGGAAAAGTTTGAATGTTGCCACTGACGGCATTGTGTTGAAAGTCAATGATTTGACGCAGCAAAAAAATCTTGGTTTTACTGCCAAAAGTCCGCGTTGGGCGATTGCCTACAAATTTCAGGCGGAAAAAGCATTAACGCGTTTAAACTCAGTTAGTTACCAAGTTGGACGCACGGGCGTGATTACTCCTGTGGCGAACCTTGAACCTGTGCAACTTTCGGGTACGATTGTAAAACGCGCCTCACTGCACAACGCTGACATTATCGAAAACCTTGATTTATACATCGGCGATATGGTTTTTGTGGAAAAGGGTGGCGAAATTATTCCAAAAATCACAGGTGTGGATACATCATTTCGTTCAACCTGTCATTCCTGCGAAAGCAGGAATCGCGACTTGTTTGATGAAGCGATTGCGGGTCAAGCCCGCAATGACAGCGGGGGCAATGAAAAAGTGGAATTTATAAAAAACTGTCCTGAATGCGGCGCAACGCTTGTGCGCGACAAAGACGAGGCGGCGTACTACTGTCCTAATTACGACAATTGCCCTGTGCAGATTAAGGGAAGAATTGAGCATTTTGTTAGCCGAAAGGCGATGAATATTGAGGGCTTAGGCGAAGAGACGATTGCGCTGTTATTTGAAAATCAGTTGATTAGAGATGTTGCAGATATTTATGACTTGAGAAAAGAGGATATTTCGCCTTTGGAACGTTTGGGCGAAAAATCGGCGGAAAATATCATTTTTTCGATAAACGAGAGCAAAAAAGTTCCTTTTGAAAGAGTGCTTTTTGCGCTCGGAATTCGTTTTGTGGGCGAGACCGTTGCGAAGCGGCTAACGCGCGCATTCGGCACGATTGAAAATTTGATGAATGCGCAAATTGACGATTTGCTCAATGTTAATGACATTGGCGGCAGAATTGCGCAAAGTGTTATAGAATATTTTGAAAAAGAGCAACATAAAACGCTGATTAACCGATTGATAGCCGCAGGACTGCAATTTGAAAGCAGTGCAGAAAATGAACAAAAATCGAACACGTTTGCAGGAAAAATTATAGTTATCAGTGGTACGTTTGAGCACCATTCGCGTGATGAGTACAAGGTGATGATTGAGCAGCACGGCGGCACAAATTCGGGTAGCGTATCATCAAAAACGAGTTTCATTTTGGCAGGTGAAAATATCGGTCCTGCAAAATTGGAAAAAGCCGAAAAACTGGGTGTGAAACTGGTAAGCGAAGAGGAATTTTTGGAGTTAGTGAATAGTGATTAATGATATAGTTTTTTATTTTAATTTTTTTTTGTATCTTTGCAAGTTATTTAAATTTAATTTTTTTATTCAAATTATATTTATGAGAAAAATATATTTGTTCTGTTTGGCTTGTTTTATTTTTGCAAGCACTAATTTATTTGCAGTTCCTGCCACCCCTTATCCTATTGAGGTAATGCAGCCGGACGGCACAACATTAACAATTCGCTTGCACGGTGATGAGCGTTTTCGTTATACCTCCACTTTGGATGGATTTTTGATAATGAAAAATCAGCAAGATGCTTTTGTTTATGCAACGGTTTCACAAACAGGTGAGATACAGCCGACAGAGCGAATAGCACGCAATGCAAACGCAAGAACTGCCTCTGATGTAAGTTTTTTGCAGTCGCTTAATATAAGCGGCGACATTTCGCGTTTGCGCGGTGCTGCAAACACACGGCAAATGCAGCGTGCAGCAGCGCAGGCAGATATGCCAACACAGCAAAGATATCCGCTGAGCAGTTCGCCAAAAGCATTGGTTATTCTTGTAAATTTTACAGATAAAAGTTTTGTAACTTCCAATCCGAATGCTGCTTTTAACAATCTTTGCAATCAAGCAGGTTATAGCGTAAATAGCGCAACCGGCTCTGTAAAGGATTGGTATAAGGCAAGTTCTTATGGACAATTTACCCCTGATTTTGATGTGTTTGGTCCTTATACTTTGCCAAATAATATGGCTTACTATGGTGCAAATGACCCTTCCCCAAACGGCGATGATATTCTCCCTGCACAAATGATTTTAGATGCTTGCTTTTTGGCAAATGCTGCCGGTGTTAATTTTGCAAATTATTCCTCAGATGGTGTTTATGTTGATAATGTATTTGTTATTTATGCAGGTTATAATGAAGCAGAAGGCGGAGAAGCAAATACAATTTGACCTCATCGTTGGGTAGTTGCCTCTTGGAATAGTACGGGCAACAGAATGTTTAACGGCGTAACGATTTATGACTACGCCTGTACTTCGGAATTAAGAGGTAATTCTGGAAGCACGATAGCGGGCATTGGTACTTTTGTTCACGAGTTTGGACACGTTATTGGTTTGCCCGATTATTATCATACAACAGACTCCAGAAACAAAGATGCACTTGAATTTTGGAGTGTAATGGACAGAGGCAGTTATTGCAACAATAGCCGCACGCCGCCGCTTCTTTCGGCATACGACCGCTTTTATCTTGGTTGGCATACACCCGAACAGTACATAAGCGGACAAAAAACGCTTTACCCGCTCTCGCAGTCGGGTACGGCAGCCGCAGCAGGACAGGCGTATCTGCTATCGGCAACGAATCACAATTTGAATGGTAAAAATCCAAATCCAAGCGAGTTTTTCGTAATGGAATATCGCGAAAAAACAGGTTGGGACGCTTATATTGGCAATAATTCTACAAGCGGTATGGGCGGTATGCTTTTTTGGCATATTGATTATAGTGCTTCGGCTTGGAGCAGCAATACCGTTAATAATTACACAGGCACAATCCAAACGCAATCAAGTCATATGCGTGTTTATTTAGAGCCAACTGATGGGCTTTCTCAAACAACGCCCGGTGGAGCATTTACAAGCGGTTCATTTACGCCAAAATTATGGAACGGCAGCACAACGGGCTTACCCGTTATTACCAATATCACAAAAAACGGCTCAGCAAGTATGACCTTTGGCGAAACACCGCCAGAACCTTGCACACCAATATCAACTTTTCCTTTTACAGAAACATTTGAAGCCACATCAACAACTCTTGATTGTTGGACACAGCAAAATGTTAGCGGCTTGCATAATTGGGGTTTTGGTACAACAAGTAATGTTACTGCAAACTTTACTTATGCCTATTTCTTCTATGGTGCCAGAGACAACCAAACAACAAAATTAATTTCTCCTGTTCTACAATTTAATTCTACCAATTTATACAAATTAAGTTTTGATATGGTAAATAGAAATTGGAGCGGCGATATTAATAAATTAAAAGTATATTACAGAACAAGTGCAACATCTGCTTGGGTAGAACTTGCATCTTACCTAACTGCAAACGAAAGTTGGGTAACAAGAAATATTGACTTGCCAAACACATCTGCAACATACCAAATAGCATTTGAGGGAATAAATAGTTGGGGCTATCCATTGGCAATTGGTAATGTACAGATAACTTCTAATGCGCCTGTGCCAAAAGTGCCAACGGCATTTTCTGTTACGCCTGATGAAAACGGAGTATTATCAGCAGTGCTGCAATGGACAAATCCTACACAAAACACAGCAAATGAGGTGGTAACACTTACAAAAGTAGAGGTAAAACGTGACGGAGTATTGATTTATACAGATAATGCACCTGTTGCGGGTGCTGTGGCAACTTACACCGACAACTTGCCAAGCGATGGCACTTACGCTTATGCCGTATATGCTTACGATGTTGAAGGTGCAAGCGCACCCGCAACACAAACGGTTTATGTGGGAACAGACCCTTGCGCAATAACAGATTTCCCTTGGATAGAAAGGTTTGAAAGCACATCAACTACGCTTGCTTGCTGGACACAAGACAGGGTTGTTTTTGTAACTGATTGGCTGTTTGGCACAGGAATTAGTTATATTCCTGCAAACAACTCTACTTATGCCTATTTTCACAATACAAATAGTTTTGCTGCTGTAACAAAGTTAATAACCCCTGTTCTACAACTTAGTTCTTCCGATACATACAAATTAAGTTTTGATATGACAAATCCTTCAAGGAGCGGTTATGTTAATCAATTAAAAATATATTACAGAACAAATGCTGTTTCTGACTGGGTATTAATAGAAGGATACACAACGGCACACGAAGATTGGGCAACCAAAACCATAGAATTGCCGAATACATCTGCAACGTATCAAATTGCATTTGAGGGATTAAAAGGAATAAATGGAATTAGTGATTATGGTCGCCCATTGGCTATTGATAATGTAAAGGTCTATTCGTGCTACGAAGTTATGGACTACACAATTATTTCGCACGATGCCTACGGCGATGGCTGGGGCGGCGCTCAGTTGATTATCAAGCAAAACGGCGAAGTTGTAGCCACCATTGCAAACGAAAATCTTGACGGAAACCCAAACAACAGCGCAACAGGTGGTGAATACAACACGCATATTGTATTGCTCTGTTCGTGCGAGCCGATTGAGGCGGTTTGGGTAAAAGGCGGTATTCTTGATTACGAATGTTCTTTTGTTATTAAAGATAATAGAGATGTAGTAATATTTGAAACGCCTGCGGGTACAACTTCTTTTTCAACAACGGCTGGCTGTGCTGGTTATGACGACAATGAGGTTGTTTTTAGCCAAACAACAAACTGTGTGCCTGCGCAGCCAAAAGCGCCAACAGAATTATCAGTTATACCCGACCAAGACGGCGTTTTATCGGTAGCGTTGCAATGGCGAAACCCGACAGAAACTACATCGGGCGAAGAAACAACGCTTACAAAAGTAGAGGTAAAACGCAACGGGTTGGTTATTTATACAGATAATGCTGCTGTTGCGGGTGCTGTGGCAACCTACACAGACAACTCGCCAACTTACGGCACACACATTTATACCGTATTTGCTTATAATGATGCTGGCGCAAGTTTCCCCGCAGCAGATACCGTTTTTGTAGGAACAGACCCGTGCGCAATAACCATTTTTCCATTTACAGAAACATTTGCTTCCAATTCAACAACCCGCGCCTGCTGGACACAAAAAAGAGAGGTCGGCTCAGCAAGTTGGCAATTTAGCACAAGTTCTTCTAACAGTGCGAATTTTTCAGGTGCTACAGACGCTACAACAAAATTAATAACCCCTGTTTTAAAACTTAATTCATCTCAAGCATATAAAGTAATTTTTGATATGCTAAATAGAGACGCCGGAATCGGCAATACTCTTATTAACCACCTGAAAGTATATTACAGAACAAATGAATTTTCCAAATGGGTATTACTTCAAGAAACTGCGCCGAGCGATAACTGGGTAACTAAAACCATAACATTACCAAATACATCAGAAACATATCAAATAGCATTTGAAGGAGTAGGTCGCAGCAGTGGAGGCACATTATATATTCGCAATGTAATAGTTGAAACAGGCGCAAATCCTTGCGATGACCCTGTATTAACTTTCCCCTGGGTAGAAACATTTGCAAGCAATTCGGCAACCCGTGATTGTTGGACACAACGCAGATATGAAGGCATATCTGACTGGCAGTTCCGTTCCTCTAATGGTGCATACTTTGTTGCAAGGACTAACAGTGCTACAACCACTGATGGCAGAGCGGGTTTAGTTTCTCCCACTTTACAACTTAACCCTTCCGATTCATACAAGTTAAGTTTTGATATGATAAATCGTCCAAGTTCAAGCAATAATATTAATTGTTATAATTTAAGAGTATATTACAGAACAAGTCCAACGTCTTCAAGGGTATTGCTCCGAACATATACAACGGTAAATGACAGTTGGGTAACCAAAATGAATATTGACTTGCCAAACCCGTCTTCAACATATAAAATAGAGTTTGAAGGAAGTCATTCGTACAATGCTGAAAACATATCTATTAATAATATAAAAGTTGAATTGGTGCCTGCCTGTCCCGCTCCAACAGGGCTAACCGCCACGGGTGCGTACAATTCATTAAATATTGACTTTGCAAGTACTGCAAGCGCGTGGCAATATTGTATTGGCACAACATCGGATTCAAGTCCAAATGCTGCAAATGCAGTTGATTTTAACACAAAACCATATACAATTAGCAGCGGTTTGTTGCCTGACTCAACTTATAGAATCTGGGTGCGTGCAAATTGCGGTGATAATAGTTACAGTGCTTGGTCTGGTTATGCAACATTTCCGCAAATCATTCGTTATGTAACACCAGAAGGCACAGGGGATGGCACCTCTTGGGCAAATGCTTCGGCAAACATACAGAATATGATAGACGAAGTCGGCTTTAGCGGTCAGGTTTGGATTGCAACAGGAAACTACAACCTTACGGCAACGCTGCAAATGAGAGAAGGCGTAAATGTATATGGTGGCTTTTTGGGTAATGAAACCTCAACAGAGCAGCGGCAAAGAAGTGATTTGAATGGCAACGGAATTGTTGAGCAGTGGGAATTTATAAGAGCGACAGTTTTAAATGGACAAAATACAAGGCAGGTGCTTAACCAAGCCGCCAATTTCACTTATGAAACAGTTTGGGACGGAGTAACTATCACAGGAGGAAGAGCAACTTCTACTCCTAATGGCGGCGGTGCTTGTATAATGATAAATGGTAAATTAATCAACTGTATAATCAGTAATAATGCCGCTAATTCTTCAAGTTCTTCAAATCGTGCTAATGGTGGAGGAATCTACAATATGGGTGGAACAATAAGTTTCTGTAAAATTAGCAGTAACTCTGTTTCTTCAAATCCACGTTCTTTTGGTGGCGGTGTCTATAATTTAGGAATAATCAGTAATTGTGAGGTTAGCGGTAATACTTCAGGTTATCACGGCGGCGGCATATATAACAACAGCGGAACAGTAATTTATTGTACGGTTAATGGTAATAACGCTTCTGAGGGTGGTGGTATATATAACAATTATGGCACAATTAGCCATTGTACAATTAGTACTAATACCAGTTCTTCTGGCGGTGGTATATACAGTGAAAGTGGAACAATAAACCATTGTACGATTAGTTCTAATATAGCCTCTTCCAGTTCTGGGGGAGAGGGTGGTGGTATTTACAGTAGCAGTTTAGCATCATCTCACTGCATTGTAAATGA